>ERZ808246.107-NODE-107-length-69459-cov-23.884488_pt1 | contig 69459 bp, 67 predicted proteins | sample MGYA00521083_ERZ808246 | MGnify/ENA primary metagenome ERZ808246 (study PRJEB31516, sample SAMN03275577) | gut metagenome | biome: mammalia-associated habitat; material: feces | host: Papio cynocephalus | place: Kenya | collected 2012-07-07 ... | reverse complement strand
AGATGCCAACACAAACAAGAGGCACATGCAATAGCATGTGCCTCTTTTCCTTTCCCTCCGCATGGGCAACACTATCTGTGTGATTTTTGTAGCGGATAAATACAAAGAATGAAATACCGTCCTGCAGAGTTTATTGCCTTACCGTGATAAAGGCGCGCCCCGAATGTATTGAGCAGAGAATGTCGGGAATTGACTGCCCGTTTTTGGTAGAGTATTTGTAGATGGGAGGGAGAACATGGATTGGATCACTGGATTGCAAAAGGCTATTGACTATGTCGAAGAGCATCTGACGGATACAATTGATTACGAGAAGGTTGCGGCACAGTGTTTCTCGTCCAGCTATCATTTTCAGCGTGTGTTCAGCATTTTTTGCGGATATACGCTGGGCGAGTATATCCGCAATCGTCGGTTGTCCGTTGCCGGAGCGGAACTGGCTGCCGGTGGTGTGCGAGTGCTTGATGTTGCGCTGAAATACGGCTATGAAAGTCCTGACAGCTTTGCCAAAGCCTTTCAGAAATTCCACGGCATATTGCCATCACAGGCCCGTACGAATGGCCACCGGCTGCGCTCCTTTTCCCGTCTCGTCCTAAAAATTTCTTTGGAGGGTGGAACACTTATGGAGTACAGAATTCTTGAAAAACCCGAAAGGATACTGACGGGTTATAAAGCGCATTTTCATGGGGTGCCATACGGAGAGGAACGGGAAAAGCAGGAGGGCAAATTATTTGAAACCACCCGAGCCAAGCAGTGGCTTTTGCGAGGTGCCAAGGGCGCGTCTGGCGATACGGGAACCGATATGTGCCTGATAACCAATGTGTCGGATGACGGGTACGACTTTTATTATGCTGCCGAGCTGGAGAAGTACGAGCGTGAAAACCTGTATAACCCGGCGGTGACGGGCTTTGACTATATGAAAGAATTTGGCTTTGAAACCATCGTTGTTCCGAGACAGACCTATGCGGTCTTCACAACGGAAAACCAGCCGTATCCGGTTGCGGATTATATCGACATCCGAAGGCGTATCGCAGCGGAGTGGCTGCCCGCAAATCATTTTGAGATTGCAAACGCCCCGGAAATCTCGGTCTACCACTGGTTTCCGAAAGATAAACGGGAAAAACGGTTCATTGAGATTTGGCTGCCGGTAGTGAAAAGGTAACCATTCTGCCGCCTCGACAGCGCTCTTCAAGGGTATGCACTCAACCTGTGGTTGTGTACGGGTAACCGGATATGGTATACTCATTTGCAGGGGAAAGCGCTATACTATAATCAGAAGGCGCCTTCGAATAAACGCACGGGGTGAAATGCGATGTTAAAAATCGGCGAAAAGATCAAAGGACTAAGGAAAGCACAGAATATAACCCAAGAAAAACTGGCGGAGTATTTGAATATATTCTATCAGGCGATATCCAAATGGGAAAACGGCCTTGCTCTACCGGATATAACGCTTATCCCCTCTTTATCGAACTTTTTTGGGGTTTCTGCTGATGAATTGCTAAATATAAAAACAGCAGAAAATGAGGCCGAACTCAAAAAATATGAAGAGCAGTACCTGATCCTGAACCGCAAGGGAAAAGTTTTAGAAAAAATTGAGCTTGCGCGAAAAGTGCTTGAGCAGCATCCGAGGAATTATCAGTGGATGTTGAATCTCGCCTACGGATTGGTGTCCTATTGTGCGACCACTGAACAACAGGAATATAGCAAAGAACATCAATTCACAGAAGAAGCGATCCGGTTATGCGAAAGAGTCTTAGAGGACTGCACGGTAGATAGCTTCCGCCAGAGCGCGATTCAAATACTATGCTATAATTACCCCAAAATCGGGAAAAAGGACGAAGCCATACGGCTTGCCGAGAGTATGCCCGAGATGTTGCTTTGCAGAGAAAATTTGCTTAGCCGCATTTACACAGGGGAAGAGGCGCTAAAGCAGGAACAGGAAAATCTGATCCAAATGATGGATTACTGTTGCGGGATGCTGTACGAAATGGCTTGCCGCAGCGATTTGCGGCAAGGGCTCAGTGTGAATGAGCGAGTGAAGTTTATCAAAACCGCCATCAAGCTATACCAAATTATTTTAGAGGGCGATGAAAACAGCTTGTTCTATAATTGTCGACTGTCGCTGTATTATTTAACGATAGCGAAGCTGTTTTGTCAGCAACATGACAGTGACCGGACCATACAGTATTTGTTGCTGTCGGAAACATGTGCAAACAGGTATGACAGCGTTTCCAATTTAGGTGAGCAGAAGTATCATTCCGTGTTTTTAAGCCGTTTGACCTGGAATCCCAAAAGCGCAGGCACCAATTGGGAGGGAACCTTAAAAGAGCAACTGTTGTATAATCTGGAGGACAATTGCTTCGATGAGTTAAAAGAAGAGGAAGATTTCAAAAGCCTGAAAAGACGGTTGCTTTGTCTAAACAATGACCTATAAAAATGCCATTTTGCGCAATGCGCTTTTGTGCCTGTGTTGCCAAAGCTGCCGATGAACAAAGAAACAGCAGCCTCCTGGCTATTTTCAAAGCCGGAGGCTGCTGCTTTTTGTCTGTTTGCTTAAAAGTCGACGATCATGCCGTCATAGGAGATCTCCAACCCGCGGTTTACCTCCGGGTCGGTTGCCCGGTCATAGGTCAAGCCGCCATTGTGGGAAAAGTGGTTTGCGATGAAATGCGTATGCTCGTCGGCCAGCCCCATCTGCAGCAGGCGGTCGCGCACCACACAGTCATTGGCAATGCTCATGTGGCAGTCTGCGGCGCCGCCCTGCAGCCCCATGGTGCAATCCAGCGAAACCAGATCCAGGTGCGGCGCATTATCCGCCAGCCATTGCCAGGTCTCATCGCCGAAAATGTAGGTATCGTGCGCATACAGCAAGGCCTTTCCGCCCTGCTGCAGCTCCTGGATCAGATAGACCAGGGGCTGTTTGGTGCCATGAACCGCCGGCAGCGGGGTGATGCGGCAGTCCTCGGCCTCGAACGGCTCAAAGGCGTGTACCTCATGAAACTGCAGGCGTCCAAGACGGTCTTTCTCTGTGCCCAGGAGGCGGTGCAGCTGCTCGCCGGTCTCGGCCGAGCCGTAGATGGCCAGCGGATACTCTGCTTGCAGGGTGCAATAGCCGTCCATGCGCGCCAGCAAGTCTTCGGGGTAGAAATGATCGCTGTGCGTGTGGGTGATCAGGCAGGTACGCAGCTGTGCCAGATCCAATCCGTAACGCAGCGCGTGTGCATAGGTGTCCGGGCCGAAATCCAACAGGATGCGCTCATTGACCAGCGCCTGGGCGCGGGTGCGGATATTACGGCCGCCGGCTTTCCGGGCAGCCGTGCAGATGGCGCAGGTGCAGAAGACCGCCGGTGTCCCTTCGTAAGCGGCAGTGCCGAGATATTGCATACGCATACTTTCAGCTCCTTTTTCATGGTAGGGGTAGCATAGCACGGATGGCCGCCCTTGTCAACCAGGGGGCAAGTTTTTGCTTAAAAACAGAAAAATTGCCAAAAACTTGACCAAACAGGCAAATAATGTGTGTATAATGTGGTGGCTATTGGATGTTCTGACCAATTTCCCTGCGCAGTTTCAGCCGATCCGGCAGTTTCCCGAAAAATGCCGAAAAAGCTTGCGTCGAGTGGTCGAATATGCTACAATAGACCATGTGCGTTTAGACAAAAACACTTTGAGTTGGAGGAAAACTTCATGAATTCTGTACAATGCCTGTCAGCCATTCGGGACAATATGAAAAAGGCCGTTGTGGGCAAGGACGAGGTGATCGACGAACTGCTGATCGCCCTGATCTGCTCCGGCCATGTGCTGGTGGAGGACCTGCCCGGCCTGGGCAAGACCACGCTGGTTTCAGCCCTGGCGTCCTCGCTTGGCTGCAGCTTCCAGCGCATCCAGTTTACGCCGGATGTGCTGCCGTCCGATATCACCGGTTTCAATATGGTGCAGCTGCAGACCGGCGAACAGATCTTCCATCCCGGCAGTGTGCATCATCAGATCATACTGGCGGATGAAATCAACCGTGCCAGCCCCAAGACCCAGTCGGCACTGCTGGAGGCCATGCAGGAGCGGCAGGTCACGGTGGATGGCAAGACCTACCCGCTGCCGCAGCCGTTTATGGTGCTGGCGACCCAGAACCCGGTAGAGATGGCCGGTACATATCCGCTGCCGGAGGCGCAGATGGACCGCTTCCTTATGCGGATCAGCGTTGGCTATCCCAATCATGAGGAGGAGCTGGATATTGTGCGCCGCCGCCGCGGCGTGAGCGAGCAGGTGCATCTGCAGCCGGTGGCTGAGGTGGCAGACATCCTGGCGATCCAGAATATGCTGGGCGACATCCATGTGGACGATGCCATTCTGGAATATATCGTCCATATCGTGGAGGTGACCCGCCGTATGGAGGGTGTGCTGATGGGCGTCAGCCCCCGTGGCTCCATCGCCCTGACCAAGGCTGCCTGTGCTGCCGCCATTCTGGACGGGCGCAGCTATGTGCTGCCGGACGACGTTAAGCGGATGGCCGTGAGCGTGCTGGCACACCGCCTGGTGCTGAAAAACCGCTCCGGTGCGGAGGGAACCACGGCGGCCGATGTCATTGCCGGCATCCTGCGGGATACGCGGGTGCCGAAGATGAAGTGAGAGGATCTGCCGCATGACTGTGAAAGGAACCATTTGCCTGCTGCTGGATATCGCCCTGCTGATCCTGGGGCTTGGCAGCGGCATACGGGCGCTGCTGATCGGCGCCTTTTTCCTGCTGCTGGTGTGGGTGGCAAGCCTGCTGGCGCTGCTGCTGGCGGTGCCCTCTCTGCGGGTGGAAAGCGCCCTGGAACCGGCGCAGCTGACCCGTGGCACGCCGGTGCATTATCGCTTTATTATGCAGGGGCGGGTGCCGCTGCCGGTGGCCGGCCATGTGGTCATCCGCCCGGCCGGCACTGCCCGCAAGGATAAAAAGCGCCGGCAGCACTATGCTTTTTTCATGCAGCCGTCGTTGCACCGCTGGGAGCGCACCTTTGAAGTGGAGCTGCCCTGCGATCACCGCGGCTATTGGCCGATGGCGCCGGAGAGCCTGCGTCTGCAGGATGTTTTCGGCTTGTTTTCGCTGCCGGTGATCCGCCGCGGCAGGGTGCAGCCGCTGCCGGTTACCCTGTGCGTGCTGCCCAAGGTGCATCCGCTGCCCCCCCGCGATGAGGAACGCTCCCGCAGTGAGGGGTTTGCCGCCACGGCGACCCGCAACGCGGTGAATGGTGAGCTGTTCGGCGATACCCGGCAGTATCAGCCGGGCGACCCGGTGAAACGGGTGCACTGGAAGCAGACTGCCCGCACCGGACAGCTGTATATCCGGCAGTTTGAGGCGCAGGAGAACCCGCAGACGGTGCTGCTGCTGGATCTTGGCTGCCGCAGCCGGGATACGGTGCGGCTGGCGGATATCGCAGCCGAGCTGGCGGCCACCATTGCCCGCTATACGCTGCAGCAGGGGAAAAGCCTGCAGGTGCTGCCGGTACGCGCCGCGGACAAGGCCGCGGCCGACCGGGAGGATAGCTGGCTGCGGGATGAGCGCGATATGGATGCCTTTTTGCTGCGGCTGGCCGGTATGACCTTCCATACCGACAGCCAGCCGCTGGATGCCTGGCAGCTGCAGGATACCCGCTACATGGGGGCGGGAACCATCCGCGTGATTACGGAGGATCCCTCCAAGGCTTTGCTGGAAAAGCTGCAGGAGCTGAAGAACAACGGCCACCATGTTACCTGCCTCATCCCGGCCGCCGGCGAACTGTCAGAAACGGTGATGGCGGCGCTGGATGAGCCGGATTGCCGCCCGATTGTGGTAGCCGACCCTGACCAGATTGCGGAGAGAGTGGGTGACTGCCTGTGAAAAACGATCGTCCAATGCGCAGCTCCCTCACTATTGTGGGCGCCGGCATGAGCAAGGAAAGTCTGACCGAATTTTTCTGCGAGATGATCTGCTGCTGGCTGCTGGCGGTCGGCACCGCCGCGCTGCAGAATGTGCAGCTGGCCTATCCGGTCAGCTATTTCGCCATCCTGTGGCAGACGGCAGTGAGCATTGCCGTGCTGGCGCTGTTTTCCCGCCGCTGGTTTGTGCTGCTGATCACCACGGTCCAGCTGCTGCTGCTCAGCCTGCTGGCCATGCTGCTGTTCCAGCTTCCGCTGGCGCAGTTTTTTACCAATGCTTCGGATTTCATTGCCTGGTGGTTTGCCGGCATGCCGGAGGATTCTGACTGGTTTACCGAGGCGGGCATGACGGTGGTGCATGTGCTGCTGAATGTCGGCATCAGCTGCCTGATGTTCTTTGTGGTGCGGCTTTCCCGCAATGCACTGCCGCCGATGGCGCTGTGTGTGGCGATCCTGATCGCCGTGATGGCGCTGGGCGATACGGAGAACAATGCCTTTGCCGTGGCGGCCTATCTGGCCGGCTGCTGCACGCTGATCTCCCGCGACCATTACAGTGGCCGGCGTCTATTCTCCGGACGGGAAAAATACCGGCCGATGGGTAACCGCTGGCTGCCCTGCGTGGTGGCCGGTTCGGTCAGTGTTATTGTGGCGGCGGGGCTGTTTTTCCTGCTGCCGCAGGATACCATCAATCTGCGCACGCGGCTGTGCTCTTACCTTACAGCCGATTTCCAGACCCTGATCGACTGGTTCCCCACCGAGCAGAAATCCACCGATCAGATCACCCTGAAGGATCTCGGCCTGCAGACCTATAATACCCGCATTGGCGGGGATCTGGAGCTGGATAAGGAGGAGGCCGCCCTGCTGGCTGTGACCGATGGCGACAGCTCCACCTTCCTGCGGGTCACCACCTATAATACCTATACCGGCTACCTGTGGAAGAACCGCTTCAAGACCGGCTATCGCATCAACGGGCCGTGGAAGCAGACCCAGCTGCAGCAGATGGGCAGCATCGGCATGGACAGCGAAAAGGCGGTAAAAAACCTGGAGGAGATCGAGGACATCATCGAGGAAAAGAGCCTCACCGTCACGCTCTCGCAGGAAACGCCCTTTTTGTTCTCCAAGGAGCTGCTGACCAGCTATACCGAAAACACCCGTGTGAAAAATCCCGTGGTGCACAATGCCAATGGTGAGCTGCTGTCGTATTTCGGCCTGCCGGATGGGTACAGCTATACCATGACCTATACCAATATTCCGACGCTGGAGCACGCCACGGAGGATGAGCTGTATGTGCTGCAGGCTTTCAGCCGGGACAGCGCGGATCCCTTTGCGGACGATATTGAGGCACAGCAGGCCTATCTTGCTCTGCCGGACGATTATTCGCCGCAGGCGGCGGCGATCGCCGACGAGATCAGCATCCAGTGCAGCAGCACTCTGGAGCAGGCGATCACGCTGGCGGAGTATTTTACCATCGACCGTGGGTATTCCTATACCGATAAGCCGGGCAAGATCCGCTCCGGCGAGGATGTGGTGGAAAAGCTGCTGCAGACCAAAAAGGGGCACTGCGTGTATTACGCCACGGCTGTGGCGACAATGGCGCGTTCCATCGGCATCCCCTCCCGGCTGGCGGCCGGCTACCGCACGGTACGCAGCGAAGAGCTGGATGCCTATGTGGTAAGCAGCAATGAGCCGTATGCGTGGGTGGAGTGCTACATCCGCGGGCTTGGCTGGGTGCCGCTGGATCCCACCCCGCGGCAGAAATCCACCCGTGTGGTGACGGTGGAGAAGCCGGTCTATCAGCCTATTGAGGAGCCGATGCCGAACCAGGAGCAGGATACGCCGCCGGATGAGGACGAACCGGATACCGACCGGATGCTTGTGCAGCCGAAGGCGCTGGCTGTCGGTCTGCCGCTGTTGCTGCTTTTGCTGCTGCTGGTGGTGCGTACACTGCTGGCCGACCGCGCCTACCGCCCGGAAAATGCCCGCAGGCTGTTCAAGAGCCGGCGGCGGCGCTGCCAGTTCTATTACCAGGATGTTTTGCGGCAGCTGGAGTGCTATCGGCAGCCGCTCAATTTCGGCGAAACGCTGTGGGAGTGGCTGGAACGCCTGCGCCCGCAGCTGGGGGATGAGCAGACGGATACTCTGCGGCAGGTACTGCTGCCGGCGCTGGCTATGCAGTATGGCGACCGCACCCCCACCGAGGAGGAGATCGACGCGCTGGCACAGCAGCATGCGGCGCTGGAAAGCCGGCTGCATGAGCACCTGTCGATCATTCCGTACATTCTTTACCGCCGGGTGCTGCTGCCGGTGATGTCACCGGCCGTGCTGCGCTATCCGCAGGAGCCGGCGGAAGAAGAAACCACTGCAGTAGACGCCCCGCAATAAACGAAAAAACGAAAGGAGCCTGCCATGACCCCGCTGGATGAAGAGGAGCTCAGCCGCCGGCTAAGCCGCGCCTGTGCGCTGTTGGTGCTGTTTCTGGCACTGACGGTGGGGGGCTTCTATGCGCTTTCCGCTGCCACGGATGCCACGGCCAGCCAGAGCTTTGTTGCCCGTGCGGTGTACCAGCTTGGCGGGGCGCTGCTGCTGGCGTGGCTGGCGGTGCAGGCTCTGTCCGCCCTGCGCCGGCCGTGGCGTGCCCGTCCGGGCCGGTGGCGCTGCCCGCTGGCAGCGGCCGGGCTGAGCCTGTGCCTGACTGTGCTGGCCTATGCCTACCTCGGTGTGTGGCCGCTGGGAAGCCGGTCTGCCATGCTGGTGGATATGCACCACCAGTATGCCCCTATGCTCAGTGAGCTGCGGTATCTGCTGCTGCATGGCGGCAGTCTGACCTATTCTACCCATATGGGGTTGGGGACCAATTTTGCCCCGGCTTTTGCCTACTATTTGGCCAGTCCATTCAATGTGCTGCTGCTGTTCTTCCCGGAACGGCTGCTGGCCGAGGGCATTCTGCTGATCACCCTGCTGAAGATTGCGCTGGCTGCCGGCACCTTTGCCGCCTGTGCGCAGGCGCTTCTGCGCCGGCGCGATGCGGCGGTGGTCGCGCTGGCGGTGCTGTATGCCGGCATGCAGTATATGCTGGCCTATTCCTGGAATATCATGTGGCTGGATGCAGTGGCGCTGCTGCCGCTGGTTGTGCTGTTCTTTGAGCGGATGCTGCATGGCGGCCGGCCGCGATATTATATTTTCGCCCTGGCGCTCACCCTGCTGGCCAGCTACTATATCAGCTTTATGGTGTGCGTGTTTCTGGTGCTGCTGTTTCTTGTGTGGCTGCTGCGCTGCCGGCGCAGCGGCCGGGCGGTGCTGCGCGCCGGCGGTCGCTTTGCCGTTTCCAGCCTGCTGGCTGGCGGTCTGGCGGCCTGCCTGCTTATTCCAACAGCGCTGGCGCTTGGCCGCACCTCGGCGGCCGGTGGCACGCTGGGCGCTTTTAAGACCAATTTTGCGCTGTTTGATGGCTTTAGCCGGCTGTTCTACGGGGTGGAACCGACCATCCGCTCCGGCAATCTGCCCAATCTTTACTGTGGCGTGGCCGCTGTGCTGCTGCTGCCGATCTACCTGACCACGCGGCAGATCCCTCTGCGCCGTCGTCTGTGCGGGGGTGGCCTGCTGGCGCTGCTGCTGCTCAGCTGCACGGTGGAGCCGCTGGATCTGCTGTGGCATGGCCTGCACGCACCCAATGACCTGCCCTATCGGTTTTCTTTCCTGTTCAGCTTCTGGCTGCTGCTGCTGGCCGGGCGCGCCTGGTCGGCACTGCCGCACCTGCGCACCGGGCAGATCTTTGGCAGCCTGGCTGGCGCGGCAGCCTATCTGCTGCTGTGGGAGCGCTTCGGTGGGGAGGATGCCCCGCCGGCGTGGCTGATCTACGGCAATCTGCTGCTGTTGGCACTGTACGCGGCTATTACGCTGGCGGCAGCAAACCGCCGGCTGCCGGCGCGCCTGTGCAGCGGACTGCTGCTGCTGGTTGTGGCGGCGGAGCTGCTGCTGGGCAATGGCGAGATGCTGCGCAGCATGGACACCAATGAGCACTATACCGAGCATGCATCGTATACCGATAATGCCGACAACCGGGCAACGGATGCCGCTCTGCGCCGGGTAGAGGCACTGGCCGCGCAGGCGGGGGTGACCGGCTACCGCACGGAGTATCTGCCGCGCACCACCTGTATGGATACGGCGCTGCATCATTACCGTGGGCTGACCACATTCGCCAGCAGCAATCCCTACCGCACCACGGTGCTGATGGGACGGCTGGGCTACGCGGTCAACGGGGTGAACAGCTACCTGTACCACTCTTTCCTGTCCACGACCGATTCCCTGTTTGGGCTGCGGTATGTGGTGCTGAATGTGTCGCTGACCGCGCATCCGCAGCTGACGCTGGTGGACAGCCTCAGTGTGGACGGCGAAAACCGCTATATTTATGAGAATCGGCAGGCACTGCCGCTGGGCTATTGCGTCAGCAATGCCGCACGGCAGTATGCGGGAACGGAGTACGATCCGTTCACCTCACAGGAGCAGCTGTATACCGCCATGAGCGGGCAGCTGGTGAAGCTGTACGAGGCGGTGCCGCTGGAGTCCGAGTCGCTGGCGACCATCTGCAATGGCAGCGCCTTTACAAAGTATGCAACGGAGAACGCGACCACCTGCCTGGCGGTCATTCCGCAGGCCGGCCGCTACTATGCCTATGCCGACTGCCGCGCGGCCGAGAGCATCTCGCTGGAGGCACCCGCCGGCAACACCGGCGGCACCAATAGCTTTTCCGTGACGACCTATGAGCCGTATATCATCGACCTGGGGGAGCTGACGCCCGGCCAAACGGTCAGGGCGACCATCACCGGCACCGAGACCATTACCGGGCACATCTATGTTATGCGGCTGGATGAGGCGGCGCTGGAGACGCAGCTGACCGCACTGGCGGCCGGGCAGCTGGAGGTGGAAAGCTGGACAGACAGCCGCATCCGCGGCACCGTCGTGGTACAGGAGGAGCAGGATCTGCTGCTCACCCTGCCCTACGACAGTGGTTGGCACGCTACGGTGGATGGCCGGCCGGTCAATACCTTCCCGGTGGCCAGCCTCACCGGGGATGGCAGCGACGGCGCCCTGCTGGGGGTGGAGGTCTCTGCCGGCCACCATACGGTGGAGCTGCATTACCGCACGCCGGGCGGCGCGCTTGGCTGGACGGTCAGCGGCATCAGTGCCGCTGTGCTGCTGGGGCTGCTGCTTTGGCCGCGGTGGCGCGTCTGGCAGCTGCGCCGCCGGATAAAGGCATAAAAAAACGCAAAAATTCCCCGGCGCAGCGCGCCGGGGAATGCCGATACACGATATGGCCAGGGCATTTGTCAGTAGCCAAGATTTTTTTCAGCGGTATGCAGCAGGTTGAGCAGGGAATTGGCAAACTGCGGGTACTGTGCCGTCAGGTCATCCGGCAGGATGGCCGGCAGGCGCTCCGGGTCAATTCCCTCCTCCTCGCCGACGCGGCCGCCGCGGGCAAGCTGGCCTGCAGCCACCGCCGAGCGCGCGGCGGAGCCGAGCGCGGTGGCAGAATACAGATATTCCTCTACGGAGAACATCGCCTTCGGGTTGTGCGGGTCGGCGGCATAGATCTGCCGGAACAGCACATAAACCGTCTGGATCAGGCAATTGGAGACCTCGGCCGTCAGCGCCTTGCTGCGGCATTTCTGCAGCAGATCAAACAGCACCTGCAGCGAATTGACGATCAGCTTCTTATTCAGCGTGGGCAGCACGCTGCCGGCCTGCATCCGTTTATCCTGGATGGCCGGATCCTGTTCCGGGATTTCATCCACCCCAATGACCGAGCCGGTCTTGTCCGCCGAGCGGCCGAGCAGATAATCGCAGGAAACATGGTAATAGTCCGCGGCCCTGGTCAGAAAGTCCAGCCCGCATTCCCGGATCCCCTTTTCGTAATGGGACAGCAGCGCCTGCGAGATCAGCAGGTCTGCCGCCGCCTTTTTCTGGCTGATGCCGCGCTCCTTGCGCAGCAATGTCAGCACCCGCGGAAATGTGGTGTTCATCCGCGGCACCCCCCAATGCAGAATTTAGCCTGCCGGTTGACGAACGCGGCAGGCGACACGACGCAATTTTACCCTTTTTCCGCCTGCTTGTCAAGGAAAATTTTACGCAAAGTTGAATTTTCAGCTAATATCACAATTCTGCCGGTTTTTTTTCGGCAAAAGGAGCGAGTCTTGCATGAAAACCTACCTGATCCACCTGATCCGTCACGGCATGACGGCCGGCAATGAGGACGGCCGCTATATCGGCCGCACCGATCTGCCGCTTTCTCCGGAGGGGCTGGCGGCGCTGCTGGAGCTGAAGAAGAAATACGAATATCCCGGCGCAGTGCGCTTTTTCACCAGCCCCCTGACCCGCTGCCGGCAGACGCTGGAGGTGCTGTACCCCGGCTGTACGCCCACCACGGTGGAGGGGCTGGCGGAGTGCGATTTTGGCCGCTTTGAGGGGAAAAGCCTGCGTGAGCTGAAGGGGGACGAGCAGTTTTTGCGCTGGATGGAGGGCACGGACCGCCAGATCCCCGGCGGCGAGAGCACCGAGGATTTCCGTGCACGGGTGTGCGCGGCCTTTGAGGCGGTGGTGGATACGCTGCTGCATGAGGGGGATACCGAGGCGGTAATCTGTACCCACGGCGGGGTGATCACCCTGTTGATGCAGCTGTATTCCCTGCCGCGGCTGGAGTCGAAGGACTGCCTGGCTGCCCCCGGACAGGGCTTTACCCTGCGGGTAACTCCCTCCATCTGGATGAACGAGCCGCTGGCTGAGGCGCTGTGTATGATCCCGTGGGAGAAGAAATAGGGCAGATTGCACAAGATTTTGGCGCTGTTCCGCCGGATATTTTTTTGTGTTCCCCTTTTCTTTTTGTCGGGAATACGCTATAATAAGGTTGTCCATAATAGGGACGGTTTGTGCTGTCCGTAAAAATTTAGGAGGTATCGTTATGCCACTCGTCAATACACAGGAAATGTTCCGTAAGGCCTATGAGGGCGGCTACGCCATCGGCGCGTTCAATGTCAACAACATGGAGATCGTGCAGGGCATTGTGGAGGCTTGCAAGGAGCTGAATTCCCCCGTGATTCTGCAGGTGTCCGGCAGCGCCCGTAAGTATGCCCACCACAAGTATCTGTACAATATGGTGCAGGCTGCGGTGGAGGAGACTGGTCTGCCCATCGTGCTGCACCTGGATCATGGCTCCAGCTTTGAGCTGTGCAAGGATTGCATTGACGGCGGCTTTACCTCGGTGATGATCGACGGCTCCCACCTCTCCTATGAGGAGAATGTGGAGGTAACCCGCAAGGTGGTGGAGTATGCCCACGCCCATGTGCCGTATGTCACGGTGGAGGGTGAGCTGGGCCAGCTGGCCGGTATCGAGGATGAGGTCAGTGTGGAGGCCGATAAGGCGCACTTCACCGACCCCGATCAGGCGCTGGATTTCGTTAAGCGCACCGGCGTAGACTCTCTGGCCATTGCCATCGGCACCAGCCACGGCGCCTACAAGTTCAAGCCCGGCCAGAAGCCGCAGCTGCGCTTTGATATCCTGCAGGAGGTTATGGATCGCCTGCCCGGCTTCCCGATCGTGCTGCATGGCGCTTCTTCCGTTATGCCGGAGTATGTGGCCACGGTGAACAAGTACGGCGGCCAGATGGCGGACGCCATCGGCATCCCGGAGGATATGCTGCGTGAGGCTGCCTCCATGGCCGTGTGCAAGATCAATGTGGACTCTGACCTGCGTCTGGCCATGACCGCCGGCATCCGTGAGTGCCTGGCCGAGAACCCCAGCGTGTTCGATCCCCGTAAATATCTCGGCGATGGCCGCGATAACATCACCAAGGTGGTCAAGCACAAGATCGAGAGCGTTCTGGGCAGTGCCAACCGCGCCTGATCCGCGCCGCAGAAACACTGTTGATCCCCGGCGGGCAGGCCTTATATCCTGCCCGCCGGTTTTTTCACCTTTTTCGTAGGAGGCGGTCCCTGTGCTGCTTGTCCTGGATATGGGCAATACCAACATCACCATGGGCGTGTTTGAGGAGGAGCAGCTGCGGCTGCAGTCCCGCATTGCGACCGATCGCACCAAGCTGGAGGATCAGTATGCCGTGGAGCTGATGGCGCTGCTGCGCCTGTATCAGCTGGAGGCGACCGCCTTTACCGGGGCGGTGATCTCTTCGGTGGTGCCGCCGCTCAACCATGCCCTGTGCGGCGCGGTGCGTAAGGTGACCGGCGTAGAGCCGCTGCTGGTCGGCCCCGGCACCAAGACCGGCGTGAATATCCGCATTGATAATCCGGCAGTGCTGGGTGCAGACCTGCTGGTGGGGGCTGTGGCTGCCATCCGGCGGGTGGGCTGCCCCTGCATCGTGTGGGATCTGGGCACCGCCACCACGGTGTCGGTGATCGACGCCGACGGCGCCTATCGCGGCGGGGCGATCATGCCCGGCGTCGTGACCGGCCTCAATTCGTTGGTCGAGCGCACCTCCCTGCTGCCCAGTGTGAGCGTGGATGCACCGGAGAGGGCCACCGGCACCAATACCATTGCCTGTCTGCAATCCGGTGCGGTGTACGGTACCGCCGCCATGATCGACGGCATGAGTGAGCGTCTGCGCACCGAGCTGGGGCAGAAGGCGCCGGTCATCATCACCGGCGGCCTTGGGCGCGAGATCGCGCCGCACTGCCGCGTGGCCGCCCAGTATGTGGATGAGCTGCTGCTGGAGGGGCTGCGCCTGATCTACGAGAAAAACCACTGACCCCTGCCGCCCGGCGGAGCAGTTTTATTGGACGCTCCAGCCGACCGCGGGCGGTATCAACTATCCCCGGCATTTTCCCTAGACAAAACAATCGGGGGACAACCGTTCCTGAAACGGCATATTTCTCCGTTTTGTTTGTCCCATCACTCGCAATACTGGCGTATTCTGAGTGGAGGGCAACAAAGCCGATAAGGACGCTGTTTAGCCGAAAAAACTGTTATACTCTGATTGTTTTGTCTAAGCGTTGTATTCTATGAAACAACAGTGAAAAGGAGTTATTTCCATGAAGAAATCGACTGTTTCGGGCTCTGTTGCCCGCATGACCCAAACCGCATTGCTGATCGCCCTGATCGTCCTATCGGCCTGCCTGCCACTGAAGATCTTTACGCTGGAGTTTACCCTCAGCACCATCCCGGTGGTAGTGGGCGCGATTCTGCTTGGCCCCGCTACGGGGGCGCTGCTGGGCGGCGTGTTCGGTCTGTGCAGCTTTGCCCAGTGCTTTGGCTGGTTTTTCCCCAGCACATTTGGGGCGGCACTGGTCAGCATCAATCCCTGGTACACGGCAGTGGTCTGCCTGATTCCCCGCATCCTGATGGGGTGGCTGTCCGGCTGGATCGCTTACTGGATGCGGCGCTGCAATCGGGTGGCGGCCTATGGGGTTAGCTGCCTGGCGGCCGCCGTGCTGAATACGGTGCTGTTTACCGGTACGCTGCTGCTGCTGTTTGGCCATACCGAGCTGATCCAGAACCTGCGCGGCACCCGTTCCCTGATGGCTTTTGCAGTGGCTTTTGTGGGCGTGAATGGTGTTGTGGAGGCAGTGGTCAATCTGATCGTTGGGACGGCTATTGCCTCGGCGCTTTCGTCTATGCTGCACAGGCAGCGGTAAATACAGAATAGGACAGACCCCGCCATGGGCACCATGGCGGGGTCCTTTGTTTTCAGCAAAAACAGGACAGGTCTTTTGCGCCTGTCCGTGCGGCGCTCTGCCCTTTTTCCGGTGGGCAGTGTGACACGGCCGGAGCCGCAGGGGGTGCCCCGGCGGCATGCGGTGAGCCGCCTGTAAAGGCCGGAATTACCCTGCGCCGGGGAACGAGAGAAAGCCCCCGGCACCGGCCGGGGGCTTTTCACTCTATCGTTTTCTGCTTATCTGATTATCCGACAGCGACGAAGTTCTGCGGGTCGCACTTTTTCACGACCGACTTCTTGAAACTGACCTTGAGGGCAGCAACCGCCTTTTCCACTTCCGTGTTGAATTCCTCAAACTTCATGCCATACAGAATGGCCTCGGTGGAGTCGGTGAAGACCGAATCCGGCTGCTGCGGATCCAGCCGCAGGATCAGCGCAGCGGTGAGGGTAGAGCCACCGGCCTTGTAGGTGACCACCTTCGCCTGCCCGACATCCACGCTGCGCACCGCCTCGATCAGCTGCTCGTCGCTGGCCTGGGTGGCGTCCACATTGATGCGGTTGTCCTCGTCGGTGCTGGCGGTCACGGAGCTGGCATCGCTGGCGGTGGACTTGTTATAGGCGTCCACGACTGCCTCGAAGCTGCCCTCGGCCTTATACTGGGCCAGGTAGCTGTCCAGCTTGTCGGTGATCTCTTTCTGGCCGGCCTCGTCCAGCTCAGCGCCGTTGGTGTCGGTCATGCCGATGGAGATCATCTTGTAGGAGACAAAATTCTTCTCGAAATAGGCTCTGCGGTCGGCCTCGGAGACGGCGCGGCTGCCGCCCTCACCATACAGCCCATAGAACAGGCTGGTCTCGTTCAGATTGAGGTTCTTGTACGCTTCGATAAAGTGCTCATTGCTGAAGCCGAGGGACAGATAGCTGTCGTCCTTCAGCTCCTTGAGCTGCTCGTCAATCGTGGCCTCATCCTCGGTGTTCCAGCTCAGGTTTTCGTTCTTCAGCATCTGCTGCAGCGCAACCTGGCGGACGATGGAGTCCTGCGTGGAGCGCTTGATGTACTCGCCCAGCTCCAGATTTTCCGCGTCATCTCCTTCACCATAGGGGAAGGTCTGCGCCCACAGATCGTAATACTGTGCATACTGGTACAGCCCCTGGCCGTAGTACACATTATAGAAGCTGTTATAGAGATAGGCGAGGTATTCGCCGGTGCTGATCTTGGTATCGCCGATGGTAGCGGCGGTTTTTGCCGTGCCGCCAATGGTCAGCTTGGGTGCGGAGCAGCCGGCCAGCAGGGTTGCCGACAGCAGCATGACCGCCGCCAGTGCAGTGCAAAGAATGCGTTTTGCGTTCGTCATGGTGGTTTTAGCCTCCTTGAAAAAATACAGTGCTCTTATTATACTATTCTTTCGGCGGTTTGTCCAGTTTTTTCTTTGCCGGCGGGCAAACCGCCGGCAAAGTGCGGCTGGGCACAGTAAAGCCGTGGCAGCGTCATTTCAAATGACGCTGCCACGGCTGCATTTTCCGTTTACAGTACCTTGTTGAGAAAATCAATGGTGCGCTGCTCCTGTGGGTTGGAAAGCACCTCCTGCGGGGTGCCCTGCTCCACGATGTAGCCGCCGTCCATAAAGATCACCCGGTCGGCCACCTCGCGGGCAAAGCCGATCTCATGGGTAACGATCACCATAGTCATGCCGTCGGCGGCCAGCTGCTTCATCACCTGCAGCACCTCGCCGACCATTTCGGGGTCCAGCGCGGAGGTGGGCTCATCGAACAGCATGATATCCGGGTGCATGCACAGGGCGCGGGCAATAGCCACCCGCTGCTTCTGGCCACCGGAAAGCTGCGCCGGATAGGCCTCGGCCTTGTCCTCCAGCCCTACCTTGCGCAGCATCTGCAGCGCCTGCTCCCTGGCCTGTACCTTGTCAGCCTTTTTCAGGTCCACCGGTGCCAGCATCAGATTGTGCAGCACATCCATATTGTTGAACAGATTGAAGTGCTGGAACACCATACCCACATTTTCACGCACCTGGTTGATGTCGGTGTGCTTATCGGAAATGTCGTAGCCATCCACCACCACCTTGCCACCGGAGATGTCCTCCAGACGGTTCAGACAGCGCAGAAAGGTGGATTTGCCGCTGCCGGAGGGGCCGATGATGACCACCACCTCGCCCTCGTAGATATCGGTGGAGATATCCCGCAGCACCTGCAGACGGCCGAAATCCTTTTTCAGATCCTCTGTGTGGATCTTGACAACAGTCTTATTCGCGGCCACGGTTCAGCCTCCTCTCCACCTGCTTGGCCAGCAGGGACAGCGCCGTAATGACGATCAGGTACATGATGGCGACGATCGTCCAGATTTCAAACACCTTGCCCTCAATGGCGTTCACGCTTTTGGCGCGGTTGATCAGCTCCGGGAAGCCGATGATGGACAGAATGGAGGTGTCCTTCAGCGTGATGATGAACTGGTTGATAATGCTGGGGATCATGGTCTTGATTGCCTGCGGCAGCACCACGCGCTGCATGGAGCGCCAATAGGGGAGGCCGAGGCTGCGGGCAGCCTCCATCTGGCCTCTGTCCACCGATTGGATACCGGCACGGATGATCTCGGCCATGTAGGCGCCGCAGTTGAGCGCCAGGCAGACGGTGCCGGCCTGCAGCGCAGACAGGATCATCTTGCCGTGCAGATAGTTATTGATCAAAAACGGCAGGCCGAAAAAGACGAAATAGGCCAGCACGATCATCGGGACGCCCCGGATGATATAGACGAAAACGAAAGCAATGGCGTTGCACACCTTGCTCTTGACCACGCTGAGCATACCGAAGATCAGGCCGATAATGCAGGCGAAGAACAGGCCGTACAGAGCAAGGAGCAGTGTCTGCCCCATGGCGGTCAACAGCAGATCGCCATAGTTGACAATCAGGTCTTTCATCCGGCAGACCTCCTTTCAAGTGGTGGGAAATGGTGATCCAGGGGATAAACGACGGCAAAACGGAACACCCTGCGGTGTTCCGTTTCGCCGGTAAAGCAGCGCTTGGTGACGGATCAGCCGAGATACTTCTTGATGATCTCGTCGTACTTGCCGTTGGCCTTGATGTTGGCCAGCCCCTTGTTGAACATATCCAGGAATTCCTGCTTGTCGGTGCTGAACACCGCCAAGCCGTAGTCGGCACCCTCATTCTCGGAGCCTTCCACGATCTTCAGCGCATAGCCGTTATCCTTAATGGACGAGGCCATGATGGGGGTGTCCTCGAAGCAGGCCACTGCCTGGCCGCCGACCACCGCCTGGTACATTGTGGGGGAGTCCTCAAAGTTGGTGATGGTGAAATCGTACTGGGTGGCCAGCTCCTTGGCGTAGGTTTCGCCCATGGTGCCGGTCTTCACGGCAACGGTCTTGCCCTTCAGGTCGTCAAACTTGGTGATGGTGCTGTCGGCCTGTACGGTCATGCACTGGGTGGCGGTATAGTAGCCATCGGAGAAGATCCAGCCTTCATTCTTGCGCTTGTCGGTGATGGAGGCGCCGGCGATCATGGCGTCCGCCTGGCCAGCCTTGCAGGCGGCGATGGCGGCATCCCAGCCGAGGCTCTTCAGCTCATACTTGAAGCCCTGGTCCTCGGCCACGGCCTTCATGATGTCCACATCAATGCCGACAAAGTTGTTATCCTTGTCGGTGTACTCGAAGGGCTTGAACACGGTATCGGTGGCGACCACCCAGGTCTTTTCGCCGGAGGTGGTGGTGTCGGAGCCGCAGCCGGCGGCCAGACCCACGATCAGGCACAGGGTCAGCATGAGCGCAATGATTTTTTTCATACAGAACAGAACCTTTCTCTATCATATTTCCGGAGCAGTGGCTCCGGGGCGGGGCCGCGCAGGCCCGCTGAAGGGTGCCCGGCACGGCGGAAAAGCTCTGTCCTCCGGTGCAGCTTCAGTATGTGGCTAATTATAGCGGAGGGAAGGCTCTGCGTCAAGGCAAAAGCCCCGATTTTCAAGGGGGGACGCGAAATTTTGGCGGTTTGCCCATGAAATGCGGGAAATCGCCTCCCGGATTTGAAAAATTCGTCAACAAAATGCAACATTCAAATCCATAACTTGCAAAAACTTCAAAAACAGCCAGGACAAACCGACGGGATTTTTGCCGAAATGCAGGTTTAATTCCAAATTCATGCAACTTGAGGTTGCTGTTTTTCGCGCCCGTGATATCAGAAAGCGACCTGCATGAACAGGGCGACTGCACACAGGATAGCCGCCATCGGCACATAGACAAAGCGGCCGATATTGTACCAGAATACGCCGCGCAGCCGGCCGCTGCCGGTGTTGACGGCCGAAAGCAGGTCGTCCTTTTTCATCACATAGAACCAGGAAACAGCGCCGAGGGTGGCGCCGATGGGAATGATGTAGATGGACACCAGATCCATCCACGGCCCCCACTTGGCAATCGGCTCCATAAACAGGCCGCAGCCGAGGCACAGCACGCACAGGATCACCAGCACGGCGGTGCGGCCCAGCTTCGGGAAGCGGTGCAGCAGGGATTCGGCCACCGCCTCAAACATATTCTGCAGCGAGCTGACGCCGGCAAAGATCATAGCGATATACAGGATAACGGCGAACAGGCGCCCCAGCGGGATATCCTGCAGGATGGTGGGCAGGGTGACAAACAGCAGGCCGGGGCCGGCGCCGACATCCAGCCCATAGGAGAAGCAGGCCGGGATGATGACCAGCGCGGCTACCAGCGCGGCAATGGTATCAAACAGAGCCGTGTGCCGGGCAACCCCCACCACATCCTCCTCCTTGGAAAGGTAGGCGCCGTACACGATCATGCCGCTGCCGGTGACCGACAGGGAGAAGAAAGCCTGCCCCATGGCGCTGATCCACACCATGGGATCCTTCAGCGCCGCCCACTGCGGGGTGAACATAAAGCGGTAGCCCTCGGCCGCACCGGGCAGGAAGGCCACCCGCACAGCCAGCACCAGAAAGATCACAAAAAACAGCGGCATCATGACCTTGTTGGTCTTTTCAATGCTGTGGGCACCGAGAAACAGCGTCAGCAGGGTGCCGACCACCACGATCACATGGTAAGGGACGACCGAAAACGGTTTTTCGGAGAAGGAGGCGAACCACGCGGCGGTGTCGGTGCTCAGCAGCGTGCCCACCAGCGAATCGGTCAGTGCCTTGAGCACATAGGTCACGATAACGGCGTAGCCGATGGCGATGCACAGGGAGCCGGCCAGCGGCAGCCAGCCCAGCAGGCCGCCGGCGGTGCCGGCCTTTTTGCCGCGGGTGGCCCAGGCATTGCGGTATGCCCCCAGGGTGCCGGTGGCCGCCCGGCGGCCAATGGCAAACTCGGCCGGCAGGCCGACATAGCCGAAGATGCACACAAACAGCAGATAGATCAGCAGAAAGGCGCCGCCGCCGTTGCTGCCCATCTTGTTGGGAAAGCCCCACACATTGGCCATGCCCACGGCCGAGCCGACCGATGCCAGAATAAAGCCCCAGCGGCTGCCAAAGCGGTGGGTATTTTTGGTTTGTTTCATGGTTTCCTCCGTCCGGCCGCCGGCAAGCCCGGTGCTTGGTACGGCAGCCTGTTTTTCTCTTTCATCTTCATTTCCGTGCTTTTGCCGGCCGCCGGATGGATATGGCGGACAGCAACTTTATTATTCTACCGCTTTACAGTAAAAAAGTCAAGAAGTGCCTGCATAAAACCGCGCTTTGCCGGCACCGACAATAAAGCTTGACAAAAAATCGGTGTGTGCTGTACCATATACCGTGTGCTGTGAATATCGTAACCGATGGAGGAGACGCCGATGTATAAGCTGTTTATCGTGGAGGACGATCCGGGCATTGCCGGAGCTATCCGCACGCAGGCCGAGGCGTGGGCCATGGAGGTGCGCGTGGCGCAGCAGCTGCGGGATATCATGCCGGAGTTTGCGGCCTTTCAGCCGCACATCGTGCTGCTGGATATCGGGCTGCCGTTTTTCAATGGCTACCACTGGTGCGGCGAGATCCGCCGCCAGTCGCAGGTGCCGATCGTGTTCATTTCCTCCGCGGCGGACAATATGAACATCGTGATGGCGATGAATATGGGGGCGGATGATTTTATCGCCAAGCCGTTTGACGGCAGTGTGTTGATGGCCAAGGTGCAGGCGCTGCTGCGCCGCACCTACGATTTCAGCGAGTCGGCGCCGCTCATCAGCCACCGCGGCGCGCTGCTGAACACCGGGGATAATACCCTCACCGTGGCGGGGCAGCCGGTGCCCCTTTCCCGCAATGAATACCGTATCCTGCTGTGCCTGCTGGAAAACCGGGGACGCGTCGTCAGCCGGGAGAAGCTGATGGAGCGGCTGTGGGCCACGGATACCTTTGTGGATGAAAATACCCTGACGGTGAATGTGAACCGCCTGCGCAGGAAGCTGGCGGCGGCAGGGCTGTCGGATCTGATCGAGACCAAATTCGGCGTGGGCTATATTGTAGAATAAGGAGCCGGTGGGAATGAAGCTGTTTTGGGCATATCTGCGGCAGCAGCGGTGGGTGCTGCTGGCCTATCTGCTGTGCGGCGGCATTTTTGCCGTCACCTTTGCTCTGTACCGGCTGCCGCTGGCGGCGGTGCTGTACCCGGCCGCGCTGGGGCTGGTGCTGCTGGGGGGGGGTTGCGGCGGTGGATTATGGCCGCGTGCGCCGGGTGCACGGCCGGCTGCAGGCGGTGCATACCATGGCGGAGGCCATGCTGGCGGAGCTTTTGCCGGCGCAGAGCGTGGAGGCTGCTGACCTGCAGGCGGTGATCGCCCTGCTGCGGCAGGGGGTGCAGGCGATGGAGGCGGATCTGGATGGCCGCTACCGGGATATGGTGGATTATTACACCGTGTGGGCGCACCAGATCAAGACCCCCATTGCCGCCATGCGGCTGACCCTGCAGAATGAGGATTCCCCTCTTTCGCGGCGGCTGTCAGCGGAGCTCTCCCGTGTGGAGCAGTATGTGGGCATGGTGCTGGCTTTCCTGCGGCTGGATGATGATGTGAGCGATTATGTTTTCCGTGAGTATCCGCTGGATACCCTGGTCCGCCAGTGTGTGCGCCGCTTTTCGGCGGAATTTATCGACCGACACATCCGGCTGGAGTATACGCCGGCCGAGTATACGGTGGTTACGGATGAAAAGTGGTTCTGTTTTGTGCTGGAGCAGCTTCTTTCCAATGCGCTGAAATACACCCGCGAGGGTGGGCGTGTGCGCATCAGTCTGCAGGGGGATACCCTGTGCGTGGCGGATACCGGCATCGGCATTGCGCCGGAGGATCTGCCGCGGATATTTGAAAAGGGCTATACCGGCGGCAACGGCCGCCTGGATAAAAAGGCCAGCGGGCTTGGCCTGTATCTGTGCCGGCGGATCTGCCAGGCTCTCGGCGTCTGCCTGACGGCCGATTCGGTCGTGGGGCAGGGCACCACACTGTATCTGTGCCTGAAGCAATATGCGCTGAAGCCGGAATAGGCGGGATCGCCTGCCGGGGACGGCATTTCTTACAATACTGTAAGAATTCCGGCGGGGAATGTAAGCCAAAGCAATGGCGTGCATTCCCCGCCGCGCCGTATAATGGGGGCAGAAAACACGAATGGAGGAACACGACCATGAGTATACTTGAGGTCAGTCATCTGAAAAAGGTGTATTCCACCCGCTTTGGCGGCAACCGCGTAGAGGCGCTGCGAAATGTCAGCTTTACTGTGGAGCAGGGGGAGTATGTGGCAATCATGGGGGAGTCCGGCTCCGGCAAGACCACCCTGCTGAACATTCTGGCGGCGCTGGATAAGCCCACGGCCGGCAGCGTTACGCTGGACGGCCGCGACCTTGCCGGCGTGCGCGAATCGGCGCTGGCGGCGTTCCGGCGGGACAACCTTGGCTTTGTCTTTCAGGATTTCAACCTGCTGGATACCTTCACACTGGAGGATAATATCTACCTGCCGCTGGTGTTGGCCGGCAGACCGTACAAGGTCATGCAGGGGCGCCTTATGCCGCTGGCCGAGCGGCTGGGCATCAGCAGCCTGCTGAAGAAGTATCCCTATGAGGTCTCCGGTGGGCAGAAGCAGCGTGCGGCGGTTGCGCGGGCGCTGATCACCCAGCCGCGGCTGGTGCTGGCTGATGAGCCGACCGGCGCTCTGGACTCCCGTGCTTCGGATGAGCTGCTGCAGCTGTTCGGCGAGATCAACCGCCAGGGGCAGACGGTGGTGATGGTGACCCACTCGGTGCGGGCGGCCAGTACCGCCGGGCGGGTACTGTTTATCCGCGATGGCGAGGTGTTCCACCAGCTTTACCGCGGCGGACGCACCGACCAGCAGCTGTATACCGAGATCGCCGATACCCTCACGCTGCTGGCCACAGGGGGTGACGGGCGATGAAAGCAGGCTTTTATCCCCGTCTGGCCGCCGACGGTATGCGCAAAAACCGGCGGCTGTACCTGCCGTATATCTTCACCTGCACCGGTATGGTGATGATGTACTATATCACCATGGCGCTGAGCCTGAGCAACACCGTCCGGCAGCTTCGCGGCGGCCAGACACTGGGCATTATCATGGGCTTCGGCAGCTGGGTGATCGCCCTGTTTGCCTGCCTGTTCCTGTTCTATACCAATGCCTTTCTGATCCGTCGGCGTAAAAAGGAATTCGGCCTGTATAATATTCTCGGCATGGGCAAGCGCCATATCGGCGGTATCCTGTTCTGGGAAACGCTGCTGGTGGCGGGCATCTCGCTGCTGGTTGGGCTGGCGCTCGGCGTGCTGCTGCTCAAGCTGGCGGAGCTTGGCCTTGTGCGGATGATGAACGGGTCGGTCAGCTACAATATGACCTTCTCCCTGACGGCGCTGCTGGCGACGGCCGGCGTTTTTGCGGCCATCCACCTGCTTCTGCTGCTCAATGCACTGCGGCAGGTGCGCTTTTCCGGTGCGCTTTCGCTGCTGCGCAGCGAAAATGCGGGCGAAAAGCCGCCGCGTGCCAATTGGGTGCTGGGGCTGCTGGGGATCCTGCTGCTGGCTGTGGCGTACGGCATGGCGGTTTCTATTCGGGATCCGCTGCAGACGCTGGGCATATTCCTGATTGCCGTGCTGCTGGTGATCCTCGGCACCTACCTGCTGATGATCGCCGGTTCGGTGCTGCTGTGCCGTCAGCTGCAGAAGAATACGCGCTACTATTATCAGCCGGCACACTTTGTTTCGGTTTCCTCCATGGCCTACCGCATGAAGCGCAACGGCGCCGGGCTGGCCTCGGTCTGTATCCTGGCTACTATGGTGCTGGTGATGCTCTCCTCCACCGCCAGCATGTACAGCGGGGCGGAGGAGGCGCTGGCTACCCGGTATCCGCGGCAGATCAATCTGGAATATGTGGTGGAGGATGCCGATGCGCTCTCCGGGCAGAATATCGACGGCCTGCGCAGCCTGGTGAACACGGTGCTGCAGGAGCGGGGCTGTACGCCCACGGCGGTGGATGATTACCGCTGCGTGACCACCCATGCGCAGCTGCGGGATACCGGCTATGTGGCGCTGGAACCGGAAAAAAGCGGGTTGCAGAGCGGGCTAAGCCTGTGTTATCTCCGTTTTGTCCCGCTGGCGGATTACAATGCCGCGCTGGGTACGCACGAAACGCTGGACGAGGGGGAGGTGCTGCTGCACGCCTACCGCAAGAAATTCACCGGCAGTGTGCTTACCTTCAGTAATGGCATGGCCTTCCGCGTGGCCAAACAGGTGGAAGAGCTGCCGGCCGCCGGCAAACAGTATGCGGCGGATATGACCCCCACGCTGACGCTGGTGGTGCCCTCGCTGGAGGCGGTGCAGCCGCTGACGCAGTCTCTGACGGCGTATGCGCAGGAAGACCGGGACTTCCCGGTGTTCTGCCGGTGGTACTTCAGCTTTGATACGGCGCTGACGGCGACGCAGCAGGAGACCGTGTGTGAGGCGCTGCAGGGGGAGCAGCTTAGCATGGAGGCGCAGAGAGCCTACCGGGTCGCCTCCAGCCAGCTGGAAAGCCGCGAACAGAACCGGGGGGATTTTTACAGTGCCTATGGCGGTTTGTTCTATCTTGGCATCATGCTCAGCGTGGTGTTTCTGTTTGCTACAGTGCTGATCCTGTATTATAAGCAGATTTCCGAGGGCTATGAGGATCAGGCGCGGTTTGAGGTGATGCAGAAGGTTGGTATGACCAAAAAGGCCATCCGCAGCAGCATCAATTCACAGCTGCGCACCGTGTTTTTCCTGCCGCTGTTGATGGCGGGTGTGCACCTGGCCTTTGCTTTCCCGATGATCCGCAAAATGCTGCTGATGTTCAATTTCAACAATTTCTGGCTGTTCACGCTGGTGACCGGTCTGTGCTACCTGCTGTTTGCCCTGCTGTATGCACTGATCTACCGGGTGACCTCCAATGCGTATTACGGGATTGTCAGCCGGGCGCAGTCTTAATTTCTTCAAACATGGGTTTGTTTCCCCTGCGCCCTTGAAAACGGGGAAAGCCCCCGTTTTCCCGAGCAAGAGCAGGCCATTGGGCGCAGTCCTGATTTCAGCTGCCCCCTGCGCCTCCCGAACAACAAAGCCCCCGTCCGCACAGCGCGTTTTTGCGCTGTGCGGACGGGGGCTTGCTGTGTTATTTCAGCTCGGCGGTGAATAGGATGCGGCAGCCGTCCGGGCTTTCGGCACGGATGCTGCCGTGGTGTCCCTCGGCGATGCTGCGGGCAATAGACAGCCCGATGCCGAAGCTGCCGCCGGCACCGCTGCGGGCTTTATCGCCGCGGTAGAAGCGATCAAAGATCCGGGGCAGCTGCGCCGGATCAAGACCGGTGCAGGCATTTTCGCAGCGCAGGACGATGCCGCGCCGCCCCTTCTGCAGCGAAAAACGGATGGGCGTACCTTCGTCCGCGTATTTCACGGCATTGTCCAGCAGGATGGAGACAAGCTGCCGTATAGCGTATTCATCTCCGCAATAGGTCAGCCCGGCGGGGATGGATAGCTGCAGTTCATGGCCGGCCTGTGCGGCAAAATCGGTAAAGGAGCCGGCGACCTCGCCGATGGCGGCGCTGGCGTCGAACGGCTGCAGCTTCAGCGGTGAATTTTCCTCATCCATGCGGGAGAGGGTGATCAGGGAATTGACCAGCTCCTTGAGCTTGTCGGTCTGTGCCCGCGCCTTGTCGATCCATTTTTGCTGGCCGGTCTCCATTTCCAGCACCGTCAGGCAGGTGGCGATCACGGTGATGGGCGTTTTCAGCTCATGGCCGGCGTCGGTGATAAACTGCTTCTGCCGTTCGGCGGCCTGTACCACCGGGTCGATCGCCCGGCGGGAGTACAGCACCACAATGCCGTACACCAGCGCAGTGCACACGGCGGTGGCGGCCAGCGACAGCACGGCCGTCAGAGTCAGGGAGCGCATTTCGCGGTAGCTGTCCAGGAAGATGGCCATATAGCGGCCGCCGCCGGAATGAACCACATAGTATTTGTAGCCGCGGGTATAGCCGAAGCCCTCCCCGTGCCGCAGCGCAACGGCCAGATACTCGCCGGTATCTGCCTCGGTTACCGCGGCAATGCTGCGCAGGTCGGCATTGACCAGGTCGCCCTCGCCGGTGTAGCGCAGCACAAAATAGCGGGTGGAATAGGGGGTCTCCTGCGTGAATTGGCCATCCCGCTTGCCTCCCGGATCGCCGCCCGGCGGCGCAGAGGGCACAATGCCCTGGTTATTGTAGATCGCCTGCAGCATCTGGGTCAGCTCGGCATTGACGGAAATGTAGTTGGCAATGTTGAGGATCAGTCCAAGCAGCACCAGCACCAGCGTGACCGCCACGGTGGCGATGCGGATGAATTTTTTACGCAGCTTCCGGATCATTCGCCCGCCTCCAATGCATAGCCGAGGCCGCGGTTGGCCCGGATGGTAACGCGGGAGCCGATGGTGCGCAGCTTTTTGCGCAGGTTGGAGATGTGCACCCACACCACATTGATTTCCGCCTCGCTGTCCCAGCCCCATACCCGTTCCATAATGCGGTCGGCAGAGAGCACCACCCGTGGGGAGCGCATAAACAGCTCCATCACCTGGAATTCGCGGCCGCTCAGGCGGGCGGCGCGGCCATGGCACTCCAGCAGCCCGGTGGCGGCGTTAAGCGTCACATCGTCAAACGCCAGCACAGTGGGGCGGTATTCCCCGCCGCGGCGCAGCATGGCCCGTACGCGGCACAGCAGCTCATCCGGCGCAAAGGGCTTTGGCAGGTAGTCATCCGCCCCGGCATTGAAGCCGGTAATGCGGTCATCCTTTTCGCCCTTGGCGGTCAGCATCATCACCGGGGTGCGCACCCCATCGCTGCGCAGCCGCTGCAGCACCTCAATGCCATTCATGCGGGGCATCATCACATCCAGGATGATGGCATCGTATTCACCGGTGCCGGCATATTCGTAGGCATCGGCGCCGTTATAGACCGTATCCACGGTAAATTGGCTTTTCTGGAAGAAGACGGTCAGCGCCTCCGCCAGATCTGTCTCATCCTCGGCAATCAGCAAACGCATCGTTCATCACCCGTCCATCAGTATACGGCATCCGCCCCCGAAAATCAAGGGGCGTGCTTTACAGGCTTTCCTTTTCTGCCGGGCGGCCGCAGGAAATATTCAGGTTGCCGTTGCGGCAGCGCACCTCGTCCAGAAACAGCTTCGGCACCTCCGGCTCACGGAAGGTCACGCGGTACTGCAGCTCGTACAGGGTGCCCATGTTGGCGGTCTTCACCTTTTCCAGTGTATGGGTTTTGGTATAGGTGGCAAACAGATCGTCAAACAGGCCGTCGTAGTCCAAGTTTTCCGGGATGGTGATGCGCAGCACCCGCTCGGCGCGGTCGCTTTCGCCGAAGTGCAGGGCGCTGAGCAGCAGCAGTACGCCGGCCACAATGACAAAGAACACCGCCGCCAGTACCACATAGCCCATGCCGGTGGCCAGCCCAATGGCCATGGCCAGAAAGATCACGCCGATCTCGCGCGCTGTGCCGGGGGCGGAGCGGAAACGCACCAGCCCGAAGGCGCCGGCAACGGCCACGCCGGCCCCGATATTGCCGTTGACCAGCATGATGATGGTCTGCACTACGGCCGGCAGGATGGCCAGTGCGATGGCGAAGCTCTGGGAGCAGCGGTTTTTGAACATACACACGGCGGCTGCCCCCAGGCCAAGCAGCAGGGAAACAGCTGTGCAGATAAAGAAAGCGGATAGGGTGATCTCGGAACCGATAATGGAATTAAGCACTGTAAAGCACCTCCTGAAATGTTTGCCGTTCAGCCGGCAGAATTGCCTCCCGGTAGCAGGTACCGTATTTGGAAAAGGAAACGGGGAACAGCCGGTTTTCCGATAGCAGGCGGCTGAGCCACAGCGGACACACGCCGGGGATCTTCACTTCCATCAGGATGCGGTCATCCGGCAGCAGTGGCTGCCCGCCGTCGCCGGCCTGCAGCTCCGGCTGCGCCGTGCGCCACCGGATGTGGGTATCAAAGGTGATGCGCAGCCCCGGCTCCTCTATCCCGGCCAGTGCCGTGCGGTCATAGCCGATGAATACCCGCGGCTGCGGGCGGTAGAAATCACGGAAGCAGGCGATCTCCCGACCGATCTGCCCGTAGGTACGGCCATCGTCGCAGCCGGCCAGAAAGGGCGCGGCGGCCGCGGTGGCCGCCGTGATCCGCCGCTTATACACGATGCCGTCAAATTTTTTCTTGATCTCGATGAATACCCGGCCGTCCTTTTCCGGCACGCCATAGCTGCGCACCCGCAGCTTTTCCTTATATACCGGTTTTTCCAGCGAGGCACGGATCAGCCGCCAGTCGGCAGTGTCATAATAGGTATTGCATAGGGTGTACTGTCCGTAGGCATCCGCCTGCATATGCTGCTGCAGCGCCGGCAGCAGGCGGGTCTGCTGCTCCGGCGTGAGAAAATACTTTTTCTCATACCGTTGGAAGCTGTATTGCACAGGGTTTTTCATGGTCAGCCCTCCTTTGTGTCCCCAGTATACGGGAGCAAGCTAAAGCAAAACTAAAGGGTGGTCTTTAACTTTGCTTTAGCTTGCCGGTATACACTGTGGCCAAAGACAACAAAGGGGGCTTTCCCATGAAGAAACGATCCTGTCGGACAGCTGCGGTGCTGCTATGTGCGGCGCTGCTGGGCAGTCTGCTGTGTGCCTGCCGCAGTGGGACGGATGTCACCGCCCCGGTGACGGATACAGCGCAGGCGCTGGGCGTAACGGCACAGGCTATGCTGGACAGCCATACGGCCGCGCCGGATACCGGCAGCGCCACCACGGTGGCTATGTCCGCGGCTGGCGCAGTGGTTTCCGGCAGCGGCGCACAGGCGCGGCAGGACGGCGTGGTCATCACGGCCGGTGGGGTGTATGTGCTCAGCGGCACGCTGGCCGACGGCCGCATTGTGGTCAACGCACCAAAGCAGCAGGTCACGCTGGTGCTGCAGGATGCTGCCATCACCTGCTCCACCGGCAGCCCGCTGTATGTCTATAAGGCGGCCGGCGTGACCGTGTGGCTGCCGGAGGGAACGCAGAGCAGCCTGACCGACGGCAGCAGCTATACCTTCACGGATGCGTATTCCTCCGCGCAGGAGGAGGAGCCGAACGCCTGCCTCTATTCCAAGGCGGATCTTGTGATTGCCGGCATTGGCAGCCTGACGGTCAATGCCAACTATAATAATGGCATAACCGGTAAGGATACCCTGAAGCTGGAGGATGCTACCCTGACGGTGAACGCCCAAAACCACGGCGTGAACGGTAAGGATGGCTGTGTAGTGCAGGGGGCGACCCTTACGGTAGACTGCGGGGGCGACGCGCTGCGCTCCACCAATGACAGCGACAGCGCCCTCGGCTTTGTGGCGGTGCAGGATGCTACGCTGGCGCTGACTGCCGGTGAGGATGGCATCCAGGCGCAGACGGCACTGGCGGCACTCAGCGGCAGCTATACCATCTGCACAGGCGGCGGCAGCAGCGCCAGGCTGGCGGATGATGCCAGCGCCAAGGGTCTGAAAGCCGGTACAACGCTGCTGGTCAGCGATGGGGACTATACGCTGGACTGTGCGGACGATGCCCTGCACGCCAATGGCAGCGTGACGGTGACCGGTGGTACGCTGCACATCACCACCGGGGATGACGGCATCCATGCGGACGGCGCGGTGCTGGTCAGCGGCGGCACGGTGGATGTGACCAAAAGCTATGAGGGCATTGAGGGACAGACGGTGGAGATCACCGGCGGCACCATCAGCGTGGTCGCTTCGGATGACGGCCTGAATGCTGCCGGCGGCCGCGACCAAAGCGGTTTCGGCGGCCGGCCGGATACCTTTGCCGCCTCGTCGGATTGCCGCATCACCATTTCCGGCGGTCGGCTGCACATCAATGCCGCCGGCGACGGTATTGACTCCAATGGTGATCTGGTCGTCAGCGGCGGCGAGATCACCGTCAGCGGCCCGACGAATGATGGCGACAGCGCACTGGATTATGACGGTACGGCCACCATCACCGGCGGCACGCTGGTGGCCACCGGTTCCTCCGGCATGGCGCAGAATTTCGGCAGCGGCTCCACGCAGGGCAGCATCCTGGTGAATGTGTCTTCCACCAGCGAAACGGTTACAGTGACCGATGCCGACGGAAATACCCTGGTCAGCTACACGCCGGAAAAGGCCTATACCTGTGTGGTGGTCAGCTGCCCGGCCTTTGTGCAGGGCGGCGTGTATACGGTCGCTGCCGGCAGCCAGTCGGTGCAGGTAACGCTCAGTGAACTGATCTACGGCAGCAGCGGTATGGGTGGCGCACCCGGCGGCCAGCCTGGCCAGGGTGGTGGCTTCGGCGGCCAGCAGCCGCCGGCCGGCGGTGGCCAGCCGGGGCAGGGGAATGACAGCGGCAACGGTCCGGGTGGTACCCCGCCGCAGCCCCCTTCCGGGAACGGAAATACCAGCGGCAGTGACACCGATGCCGGCAACGGTCCGGGTGGCACCCCGCCGCAGCCCCCTTCCGGGAACGGAAATGCCAGCGGCAGTGACACCGATGCCGGCAACGGTCCGGGCGGCACACCTCCGCAGCGGCCCTCCGGGAACGGCAGAAGCAACAGTACAGGCAATGCCGGCAGTGCGGCCGGTCAGGTGATATAACGCAGCAGCCGGGCAAAAGCTTAATCATTCACAGAGGAGTGAAACAATATGAAAAAATGGATAGCAATCTTATGTACACTGACCGTCAGTCTGGCGCTGATGATGACTGCCTGCGGAAAGCGGAGCAGCCAAGCGGCGGATCTGTCGGCCTATGCCGGCCAGACCATCGCCGGGCAGATAACGGCGGTGGAGGGAACCGCTGTTACGCTGCAGCTTGGTGAGCTGAGCAGTGGCAGCAGTGGGGCGGATCAGCCGCAGGGTGAGCCTCCGGCAAAGCCGGATGGGGACGCAGCCGGTGACAGCCGCCAGCCGTCTGCCCCGCCGGACGCACCCGATGGCAGCAGTGGGGCGGATCAGCCGCAGGGTGAGCCTCCGGCAAAGCCGGATGGCGAGGGCGGCGGCAGCCGCTTTACCGCCGGGACGGACAGCCTGACAGTGGATCTGGCGGAGGTTCCCGTGACAAAGGATGGCGAAAGCCTGGAGGCTTCCGCTCTTGCGGTGGGGGATGTGCTGCAGCTGACCGTTGATGCCGGCGGCGTGCTGACCGCTGCCAGTGTAGTGTCGGTGACAGGCGGCGGCAATGCGCCCGGCGGCTCCGGCTCGTCCACGGTGGATCACGGCAGCAGTGCCACCACGCTGACGCAGGATGAAACGGTCAGCGGCGGCGCCTACACCTCCACCGGGGATAACGAGAACGCCCTGCGGGTGGACGGTGCGGCGGTCACGCTGGATGGCGTAACGGTGACCAAGAGCGCGGGCGCCTCCGCCAATGCGGAGAACGGCGATTTCTATGGGGTCAATGCGGCGCTGCTGGCGGTCAACGGTGCGCAGGTAACCATCCGTAATGCCACCGTTTCTTCCTCGGCACAGAATGGCAACGGCATCTTCAGCTATGGCAGCGGCACCACCGTCACCGTATCCGATACGGTGATCACCACCACGGCGGATAATTCCGGCGGCATCCAGACCACCGGCGGCGGCACCACCATTGCGGAAAATCTGACGGTGAATACCGCCGGCAATTCCTCCGCTGCCATCCGTTCTGACCGGGGCGGCGGTACGGTCAGCGTGACCGGCGGCAGCTATACCTCCGCCGGCTATAATTCGCCGGCCGTGTATTCTACGGCGGCCATCACGGTGAAAGACGCCACGCTGACGGCGGAAAATTCCGAGGCCCTGGTGATTGAGGGCAAAAACTCCATCACGCTGACGGATTGTATGGTGACCGGCAACATGAGCGATACCAAGGGCAGCAGCTCGGATGAAAATGTGCACAATGTGATGATCTACCAGTCCATGTCCGGCGATGCGGCGGTGGGCACCTCGGAATTTTCCATGACCGGCGGCAGCCTGACAGCGAAGAACGGGGATATGTTCTATATCACCAATACGGCGTGCACGATGACCCTCTCCGGTGTGGATATCCGCAATGAGGATGCGGACGGCCGCCTGCTGGTGGTCAGCGGCAATTCCGCCTCCCACGGCTGGGGTACTGCCGGGCAGAATGGGGCGCAGGTTACGCTGACGGCGGATGCGCAGACCCTCTCCGGTGCAATCGAGGTGGACAGCATTTCCACGCTGCAGCTGACTCTGCAGAATGGCAGTAGCTTCACCGGCACGGTGAGCGTGACGGAAAATGCGCAGGGCGGCACAGCCGTGGCAGATAACGCCGTGGTAACGGTGGGCAGCGGCTGCACATGGACGCTGACCGGCAACTGCACCGTGACCGCACTGACCAACAACGGCACGATCAACTATAACGGCTATACGATTACCCTGGCGGACGGCACGGTGCTGCAGTAATGCGCCGCCGCGCAACAGAAAGGATGATTGCCATGACAAAAGCCATGCCCGGCCGGCGGCTATTGCTCTGTATGCTCACGGCGCTGCTGCTGCTGTCATTTGTTCCTCTGACGGCACAGGCGGCGGAGTATACGGCGCAGGGCGCCACTGCCTTTGTGTTCTCCGATACCGGCATTACCGTTACGCCGGGGGACTACACCGGCTACAAGATCAGCAAAACAGCACTGACCATCAATCAGGCGGGCACCTATATTGTTTCCGGCAGCTGCGCCGATGGCTCTATCACCGTGAAAAAGGGCACAACCGGCGTTACGCTGGTGCTGAATGGGCTAACGCTGACCAGCGCCGATACGGCACCGCTGGCCTGCAATAAGTCCAGCGGCGTGACGCTTGTGGTCGCCTCCGGTACGGTCAATAGCCTGACGGACAGCGCCAATAACAATGATGAGAATTTCCCCGATAACGCGGACGCCGAAAATGCGGTGATCAAATGCAAGGACGGCTCCAATGTGGTCATCTGCGGCGCCGGTACGCTGAATATCACCGCAAATGGGAAAAACGGCATTAAGTCCGGTGCCACCACCGAGGAGGAGGGCGAGGCATCCCTGACCATCCGGGAGGTCACGCTGAATATCACCGCGCCGGTCAATGATGCCGTCAATGCCGAGCAGCTCCTGCGCATTGAGAGCGGCGCACTGACCATCTCGGCCGCTGATGATGCACTCCACTGCGACCTGGAGATGCAGATCGGCGCAGCCGGTACAGTCGGCCCGACGATCAATATTACCGCCTGCTACGAGGGGCTGGAGGCAGCAACGCTGAATATCCTTTCCGGAAATGTGTCGATCGTTGCCACGGATGACTGCCTGAACGCAGCAAACAGCGATCTGACGGATTATGCCTTTTCCATGACCATCTCCGGCGGCGTGATCACTGCCTATACCTCGTCCGGCGATGGTTTTGACTCCAATGGCAGCCTGATGATCACCGGCGGCACGGTGACGGTGTGGACCGCCAACACCGCCGATAACCAGCCGTTGGATGCCGACGGCACGATTACGATCACCGGCGGTACGGTTCTGGCGGCCGGCGGCAGCGGTGGCATGGGGATGACGCTCAATGCCAGCCAGCCCTGCGTCATTTTCGGCGCGGCCGCGGGCAATGGCGGCATGGGGGGCGCGTCCGGCGGCCAGCCCGGTGGGCAGCCTGGTGAGCAGCCGGGAGGCCAGCCTGGTGAGCAGCCGGGCAATCCGCCCGGCGGACAGTCTGGGCAGCCCGGTCAGACCGGTGCCTCTGCGCAAATCGCCAAGGGCAGCAGCCTGCTGATCCAGGATGGCGCCGGTACGACACTGTACAGTGGTATGGCAGTGTGCGATGCCAGCTACCTGTTCTTTTCTTCGGCGGAACTGACGGCAGACAGCAGCTATACCCTCATGGCTGATAATACGGTGGTGGCCACCGCTGCCGCGCAGAGCGGAACGGTTTCCAGCGGCGGCGGACAGCCGGGCAATCCATCCGGCGGCCAGCCCGGTGGCCAGCCGGGGCAGCCCGGCAGCCAGCCGGAGGCCGGCGCCGCGACCTCCCCGCAGACCGGGGATGGGGCATCAATGGGGTGGTGCTTCGTGCTGGCCGGCAGCGGCACATTTGCCGTGCTTCTGTGGGTGCTATACCGCAGAATTGGCCGCAAAAAACGCGTAAAAGCGCCATAAACGGCGATAAAAGCCCGCTGCAGCAGGAAAAATGGTGGCTGCAGCGGGCTTTTTGCGGCAGGAAAGCAAAAAAATCTTGCATTTCCCGCCGGTTCACCGTATAATAAAACTGCATAAAAGAGCAAAGGCTGGTGATCGTATGGACGGCAATCCTGTTCCCCCTCGAAGTTGCTGTGATAAAACTGGATCCGCGGCGTTCCGTACGGCCCAGAAGCTGACCTTATCGTGCTGATGCGTGGAGGATAAGGCCGGCCTTGCTATGGCTGTTTCCCGGCCGCCCGTCGGATCCTGACGGGAGGTTTTTTTTTGAGTGAAGAAGTAAAGAACACGCAGTCGCAGCCGCAGCCGACGCCGGAGACTGCGCCGCCGGAGCGGCCGGACTATGAGCAGGAGCTGCTGGATCTGATCCGCAGCAGCCGTTCGCCACAGCAGCTGCGCGAGGCACTGACCGACTACCACGCCGGCGATCTGGCCGATGTGCTGGAAAAGCTGGAGCCACAGGAGCGCCGGCGGCTGTACCGTGTGCTGGGCACCGAGGGCATGAGCGAGGTGTTCGCCTACCTGGAGGATGTCGGCACCTACATTGATGAGCTGGACAGCGAAAAGGCGGCCGATGTGATCGAGGGCATGGACGCGGACGATGCCGTGGATGTGCTGGAGGAGCTGGATGAGGACAAGCGGCAGAAGCTGCTGGACCTGATGGATGACGATGCGGCCGAGGACATCCAGCTGATCCACTCCTACGATGAGGATGCCGTCGGCAGCCGCATGACCACCAATTTTGTGGCCATCAACCGGCACCTTTCCATCAAGGAGGCCATGCGCTCCCTGGTGCGCCAGGCCGCGGACAACGATAACATTTCCACCCTGTACGCGCTCAATGATGACGGCACTTTCTACGGCGCCATTGACCTGAAGGATCTGATCGTGGCGCGGGAGGGTGTACAGCTGGATGACCTGATCGTGACCTCCTACCCCTTTGTGTATGCAGGGGAATCGGTGCAGGACTGTATCGAGGAGCTGAAGGATTACTCCGAGGACTCCATTCCGGTGCTGGATAAGGACCGCCGGCTGCTGGGCGTCATCACGGCGCAGGATATTGTGGAGGTTGTGGATGAAGAGCTGGGCGAGGACTACGCCCGTCTGGCCGGTCTGACCGCCGAGGAGGAGGAGCATGAGCCGCTGCGGGAAAGCGTGCATAAGCGCTTGCCGTGGCTGATCGCCCTGATGTTCCTCGGGCTGGGGGTTTCCGCCGTGGTCGGCTCATTTGAGCGGGTGGTGCAGTGTCTGCCGCTGATCATGGCCTTCCAGAGCATGATCCTGGATATGGCCGGCAATGTGGGCACCCAGTCGCTGGCCGTGACCATCCGTATTCTGTCGGATAAGGACGATGAACAGCCGCACCGGGCGGTGCACCTGATCGGCAAGGAGATGCGGGTGGGTGTATTCAACGGCCTGCTGCTCGGCATCATGACCTTTTTGCTGGTGGGGCTGTATATCATGCTCTTTAAGGGGCGTGAACCGCTGCTGGCCTTTACCATCTCCGGCTGCATCGGTCTTTCGCTGCTGCTGGCCATGACCATTTCCAGCTTCACCGGCACGGCAATCCCGCTGCTGTTCAGCAAGCTGCATATCGACCCCGCAGCAGCCTCCGGCCCACTCATCACCACCATCAATGACCTGGTGGCGGTGGTGTCCTACTACGGGCTGGCCTGGATACTGATGATCCGCGTTCTGCGGCTGGCAGGATAAAGAAACAGGAGGATACAAAAGCGTATGAATGTTGTTGTTGCCCAATCCGGTGGTCCCACCAGTGTGATCAACGCGTCCCTGCTGGGGGTGTACCGGCAGGCGCTGCAGTGGGAGGGCGTGCAGACGGTGTATGGCTCCCGCAATGGGATCGAGGGAATTCTGAACGGGAACCTGGTGCCGCTCAATGAGCACATCCGCTCGGATGAGGATATGGCACTGCTGCGGCAGACCCCGGCGGCGGTGCTCGGCTCCTGCCGGCACAAGCTGCCGCCGCCGGAGCAGGATCCGGCGGTGTATGCGAAGATCCGTGAGCAGCTGGAGCACTACCGCATCGGGGCGTTCTTCTATATCGGCGGCAACGATTCTATGGATACGGTATATAAGCTATCCAGCTATTTCCAGTCGGTGGATTGCCCCGTGCGGGTGATCGGTGTGCCAAAAACCATTGATAATGACCTGATGGGCACCGACCATACCCCCGGCTATGGTTCGGCGGCCAAGTTTGTGGCCACCGGTATGCTGGAGATCATCCGCGATTGCTCGGTGTATAATCTGGACTCGGTCACGATCGTGGAGATCATGGGGCGGGATACCGGCTGGCTGACAGCGGCTGCGGCGCTGCCCCGGCTCAATGGGGAGCAGGCGCCGCACCTGGTGTATCTGCCGGAGGTACCGTTCTCGGTCTCCCGCTTTGTGGAGGATGTGTGCCGGGTGCAGCAGCACAGCCGCAATGTGATCGTGGCGGTCAGCGAGGGCGTGGATATCGATGCGGTCGGGGAGTATCAGTCCGGCAAGGTGGACAATTTCGGGCATAAGTACCTCTCCGGCGTGGGCAAGTGCCTGGAGGATATTGTGCGCACCCGTATCGGGTGCAAGGTGCGCTCGGTGGAGCTGAACATCCTGCAGCGCTGCGCGGCGCACATCTGCTCCCGCACGGATGTGGAGGAGGCCGAGCAGGTAGGCGCCGCGGCAGTGCGCGCCGCCATGGATGGCGCCACTGGGGAGGTGGCGGTGTTCCGCCGCCGCAGTGATGCACCGTATCTGGTGGATTTCGGTCATGTGCCGGTGGCGCAGGTAGCCAATCTGGTCAAATATGTGCCGCGGGAATGGATCAATGAGGCCGGCAACAATGTCACCGAGGCTGCCCTGCGGTATATCCGGCCGCTTGTGCAGGGGGAGCTGCCACTGTATACCGTTAATGGTCTGCCCAAGCATTTTCAGCTGCTGAAATAAGGAACAAAATCGGCCGCCCACGCAGCATTTAGCGCCTGCATGGGCGGATTTTATTGCCACAATCAATTACCATTTGTAATTTTTATAATAAGATGTACGAAATGTATTCGAAAAAATTGCAAAAAAGGACTTGACAATTCAAAAAGTTTGGTGTATCTTATTATTGTAATCATTACAAACAAATAACGATTACAAAAGGAGGGCAGGATGGAACAAACCGAAATTATCCGGCTGCTGAGCAGCCACGGCCTGCGGCCGACGCAGCAGCGGATTGCTGTGTATGCGTACCTGCGCAGCCATCGCACCCATCCCTCGGCCGAGACGGTGTATGCCGCCCTGGTCAAACAGCACCCCACCTTTTCCCGCACCACCGTCTACAATTCCCTCCATGCGCTGGTCAAGGCACAGCTGGTGCTGGAGCTTTCCCCCGGCACGGAGGAAAAGCACTATGACGGCGATGTATCCCTGCATGGGCATTTTTGCTGCACCGGCTGCGGCGGCATCTTCGATTTTCCGCTGGATCCCGCCGCCGTGGAGGCGTTGCAGCCTGCCGGGTTCACCGTACAGCAGCGGGATATCCGCTTCGGCGGTCTTTGCCCGGCCTGTGCGCAGGCCATGGCCAATGAAAAAACAGTTGATCCAAAAAATTAAATTTTATTAACGGAGGTAAAACAGTATGAAAAAGTTTGTTTGCAGCGTGTGTGGTTATGTGTATACCGGCGAGGAAGCGCCGAAGGTCTGCCCCATCTGCGGGGCTGGTGCGGATAAGTTCACCGAGCAGAAGGCCGAGCGCAGCTGGGCGGCCGAGCATGTGGTGGGCGTGGCCGCCGGCGTGGATCAGGAGATCTTGGAGGGGCTGCGCGCCAACTTTACCGGCGAGTGCTCCGAGGTTGGTATGTACCTGGCCATGGCGCGCGTGGCGCACCGCGAGGGCTATCCGGAGATCGGTCTGTACTGGGAAAAGGCCGCCTATGAGGAGGCAGAGCATGCGGCCAAGTTTGCGGAGCTGCTGGGCGAGGTTGTGACCGACAGCACCAAGAAGAACCTGGAGATGCGTGTGGAGGCCGAGTGTGGCGCCACCGAGGGCAAGATGGCGCTGGCCAAGCGCGCCAAGGAGCTGAATTTGGACGCCATCCATGATACGGTGCATGAGATGGCGAAGGATGAAGCCCGGCACGGTAAGGCCTTTGAGGGGCTGCTGAAGCGGTATTTTGGCTAAGAGAAAGAGGGCGCTGTCACAAAAAGTGACAGCGCCCTCCGGCTTTTTGGAGCTTTGTTTAGACAAAGCAATCGGGGTACAATGGTTTTTTTCGGCTAAACAGCGTCCTTATCGGCTTTGTTGCCCTCCACTCAGAATACGCCAATATTCTTCGGTCGGGGCGCCGCGCCGCTAAGAAACGCTGTTTGCCGAAAATCTTTGACCTGAAACGAGAAGATTTTTTCGTTTCAGGAGCCGTTGTACTCCGATTGTTTTGTCTAACCTATTGCATTTTCTGCATACTGTGCTATAATAAAAACACAGTCGTAACGCTACGACTGTGTCCCCAAAAGAAAAGGAGTACGGTTATGCCCCGGAACTATATGTTTACAAAAGAACAGGTGCTGGATGCCGCAATCCAGCTGACACGAAAGAAAGGGTTTGCGGCGGTTTCAGCACGGTCGCTCGGTGAGCAGCTCGGCACGACCTCCCGCCCGATTTTCAGCCACTTTAAGAATATGGCGGATGTGCAGCGAGGAATTATCGGTGCGGCGAATACTCTATATCAATCCTTCCGCGAAAAGGAAATCGCAAGCGGGAAATATGTCCCGTACAAAGCAAGCGGCATGGCGTATATCCGTTTTGCCAAAGAGGAAAAAGAACTGTTTAGGTTGCTTTTTATGCGTGACCGTTCCGGGGAGCCAATCATGGAAAATCCCGAAGAAATGGATGTGCTGATCGGCCTGATTGCCAAGCAGGTCCATATCGACCGGGAAGCAGCGAAGATGTTTTATCTTGAAATGTGGGCATACACGCATGGCATTGCGTCGATGGTTGCCACGGGCTTCTATGATTGGGATGAGCCGCTTGCCAGCCGGGCATTGACGGATGTGTATGAAGGGCTGAAACACCGATATGAAAACGGAGGTGCCCGCAATGATTGAAACGAAAAAAATCACAAAATCCTATGGCTCCGGCGAAAGCAAAACCGAAGTGTTAAAGGGGATTGATCTGCACATTGCGGACGGCGATTTTGTCGTGATTTTAGGGGCATCCGGGTCGGGGAAATCGACACTTCTGAATTGCCTGTCGGGACTGGAACGGGTAGACAGCGGAAGCATTGAATACGACGGCGTGAATATTACGGCGTTTTCCGATAAGGCACTAACCAAATTCCGCAAGGATACCATTGGGTTTATCTTTCAGCAGTATTATCTTCTTCCGGATATGACCGTGGATAAAAATGTCCGTATGGGCGCAGATCTTGCGGGAAATGCCGATTATAGAGAGATCATACAGGCGGTGGGACTGGAAGCGAAAGCCGCCAAATATCCGTCCGAGCTTTCGGGTGGTGAGCAGCAGAGAGTATCGGTCGCCCGTGCGCTTGCCAAAAAGCCGAAGGTCTTGTTTTTGGACGAACCGACCGGTGCGCTGGACGAAAAAACAGGACGGCAGGTATTGGACTATATCGGCAAGTTACATACTGAATATGGTTTTACGATCGTCATGGTGACGCACAACGGGAACATCGCGGAAATGGCGGGCACGGTGATCCGGATGAACAGCGGTGAAATTGCGGAAGTCTATGGAAACACCACACAGAAATCCGCTTATGAAATCGGGTGGTAACGCTATGGTAATCAGATTAAAGGATATGGTTAAGCTGTTCGGGATAACCATTATTGCGTGCTGCGCCGTTTTTGTCTGTACGCTGTTTTTAAGCTACAATATCGACCTTGCGGCAATAAAGGGCGGGATCGTAACAGAAGCCGAACGGGTGATATATCACGCACAGGTGCTGATGGGCAGGGTGGTGGCTGGTGTTTCGGGCGGTTGCCTGATCGTGACTTCCGTCGTTATGCTGCTGTTTTATGTAAAAAACTACATCAGCACACACGGAAAGGAGCTGGGCATTCTCAAGGCGCTTGGCTATTCCAATAGTAGAATTGCCAGGCATTTTTGGATATTCGGGCTTTCGGTATTTGTCGGCTGCGCCGTGGGGTGTACAATAGGGTATCTGTATCTTCCGACATTTTACCAGAAACAAGCCCCAAATCTGCAATCGCTGACCCCCGCATTTCATCCTCTGCTGATAGTTGCCTTGGTCGGTGCACCGACGGTTGCCTTTGCCGTTATAGCGGTGTTGTTCGCTTACCTGAAACTGAAAAGCCCGGTGCTGGATCTGCTCCGCGAAAAGCAATATGTCAAAGTCAAAATCGGCAGGGACGGGAAGGCGGATATGCCGTTCCTGCAGGATTTGCGCGGCGTAACGCTCAGAAGCCGAAAATCCCTTGTTTTCTTTGTGGCCTTTTCGGCGTTCTGCTTTTCGGCCATGGTGCAGATGTCTTTTTCGATGAATGAGCTTGCCAGTGAAACCTTTGCCGTTATGGTTTTGTCCATTGGGCTGATTTTAGCATTTGTGACGCTGTTTCTTTCCCTTTCCAGCGTTGTCCGGGGCAACACCAAGACGATTGCCATGATGCGGGTGTTCGGTTATGACGACACCACCTGCAGCCGGTATATATTGGGGGCTTACCGTCCGATTGCCTATATCGGTTTTGCAATCGGTACGGGATATCAGTACGGACTGCTGCGGCTGATGGTGTCCGTGGTGTTTGCGGATGTGGAAAATGTACCGGAATATCGTTTCGATTTCAAGGCGCTCATGATTACGCTGCTGCTGTTTGTGATGACCTATGAACTGGTGATGTATCTGTATTCCCGCAGCATCAAACGGCTTTCCGTCAAGGGCATTATGCTGGAATAGACAAAACAATCGGGGTACAACCGCTCTGCCCCGATTGCTTTGTCTATACAAACAGAAAAAAGCGGCTGTCGCTATAGCGACAGCCGCTTTTGACTGAACCGTATGGATTCCGGACGCTGGCTTATACAGCGCGGGTGACCTTTCCGGAACGCAGGCAACGGGTGCAGGCGTACACTCTCTTCGGAGAGCCGTCAACGATCGCCTTCACGCGGCGGATATTGGCCTTCCAGGGACGGTTGGACCGTCTGTGGGAGTGGGACACACGGATACCGAAGGTCACGCACTTGCCGCAATAATCGCATTTTGCCATGGTTCTGCACCTCCTTCTTTCACGGGCCATGTCACGGCCGAATGCAGGTCTTGCGGACGCAGGGGGACACCTGTGCCCGCAGCAACGGAACTATATTAGCAGATTTACGAACAAAAAGCAAGTCTTTTTTACGGGATTTGCAAAAAAACTTTGCGAAAAAGGCGGTCATTCCGGGTTTCGCGCGCGGAAAATTCCGAAAGGACTTGTATTTTTTCGCTGTTTTTGCTACAATGAAATCCATATAACGCTTTTGCCGGCGCTGCCGGAGAAAGGACATGCCCCCTATGCTGTGGTATATTCTCAACAACCGCTATACGATGGATATTTACAGCCTGCTGTACCTGATGCTGGGCTATGCGGTGGTGATCTTTCTTACGCTGCCGGTGCATGAGTGTGCCCATGCCTTTGCGGCGCACCTGTGCGGGGATGATACGGCCAAATGGTATGGACGCATGACGCTGAACCCTTTTGCCCACCTGGATCTGTTCGGCACGCTGATGATGCTGGCGGTGGGCATCGGCTATGCCAAGCCTGTGCCGGTGATCTCCCGCAATCTGCGGCACTACCGCCGGGATATGGTGTTCATTTCGCTGGCCGGCCCGCTTTCCAACCTGCTGATGGCCATTGTGGCCGCCGGCCTTTTCCGGCTGTGCATGGTGTTTATCAGCAGCCGGTATGTGCTGTATATCCTGTGGCTGATCCTCATCAATACGGTGGCCTCTATCAATATCACGCTGGCGGTGTTCAACCTGCTGCCGATCCCGCCGCTGGATGGCAGCCGCCTGTGGAGCACCCTGCTGCCGGGGCGCTGGTCCGCCTGGCTGGAGCAGAACAGCCGCTATATCCAGATCGGCCTGCTTGTGGTGCTGATGCTGGGGCTGCTGGACGGCCCCCTTTCGTGGCTGCAGCTGGTGTTTGGCACCGGTGTCGGCGCCCTGTTCGGTGAGCCGCATATGTTCAGCTTTTCGGCGCTGTTTTCATGAGAGCCGGCGCACAAACGCATAGGGGAGCGTGCTGATGGAAACCATATCCTACAAGCTGCCGGATTTTGAGGGGCCGCTGGACCTGCTGCTTTTTCTGGTGCAGAAGAACAAACTGAATATCTACGACATCCCGATCGAGCAGGTGCTGGAGCAGTATCTGGCGGCGATCCGGCAGATGAAGGAATACGATATGGATGTGGCCAGCGAGTTTCTGGAAATGGCTGCCCGCCTGGTGCACATCAAATCGGTGATGCTGCTGCCGCACTATGAGGAGGAAACGGAGCAGCTGAAGCGGGAGCTGACCGGCCAGCTGATCGAATATCGGCTGTGCCAGGACATGGCGCGCCGGCTGGCAACCGATTATGTGGGCGGCGATCTGTTTGTGCGGCCGGCAGAGGAGATCGAGCCGGATCTGACCTATCGCCGCACCCACCGCCCGCAGGAGATGCTGGAGGCGTATCTGTCCGCCGCCGGCCGTGGCAAGCGGCGGCTGCCGCCCTCGCCCAAGGCGTTCAGCGGCATCGTTTCCCGCCGCATCGTGTCTGTCTCCTCCCGCATCACCTATGTGCTGCGGCGGCTGTACAGCCACCGCCGGGTAAGCTATGATTCCCTGTTTGAAAAGGCCGAGTCCAAATCCGAACTGGTGGCCACCTTTCTGGCGCTGCTGGAGCTGATCAAGTCCAAGCGCATCCGGGTGGACGGCGAGGGCAGTGCACAGCAGGTGCAGATGCGCCCGCAGGAGCAATGGGACACAAGCCTGCCGGAAGAAATGGGCGAAGAAGAACAGCAGGCGATGCAGGCCGCACAGGAGGAATACGATGGAGATTAAGCAATATCAGGCGGCGCTGGAGGCTATTCTGTTCGCCAGCGGTGAGCCGGTGCCGGTCAGCCGGCTGGCACAGGCGCTGGAGCTGGATGAAGAGACCACCGCCCGCATAGCGGAGGATTGGGCACAGGATGTGAACACCCGCGCCGGGGGTATGACGGCGCTGCGGCTGGAGGACAGCTGGCAGCTGTGCAGCAGCAAGGCCTATGCCGGCTATGTGCGCCGGGCAATGGATATCCGCCGCAATACGCCGCTGTCCCAGGCGGCCATGGAGGTGCTGGCCATCATCGCATACAATCAGCCGGTCACCCGACCCTTTGTGGAGCAGGTGCGCGGGGTGGACTGCAGTGCGGTGATGCAGGGCCTGCAGCAAAAGGGACTGATCGAGGAACGCGGGCGGATGGATCTGCCCGGCCGCCCGCTGCTGTACGGCACAACGGAGAATTTTCTGCGCTGCTTCGGCATGGCTTCATTGGAGCAGCTGCCCCCTCTGCCGCAAAAGCAGGAGGAAGCCATGCAGGAGACCACAATGGAGGAGATGCTGCAGGAGCAGCAGCCGCTGCCGACCGACGGGGAGCTGTTCGGCGGCGCGGACGACGACGGGGAGGAATGATCCTTGCTGGCGGTAAAGATCCTGCTGTATATACTGGCGGCACTGGCGGTGCTGCTGCTGTTGCTGCTGTTCGTGCCAAGCTTCCTGCGCATCACCTACAATGGGGAGCTGCGGGTGCGGCTGTGGGTGCTGGGTGTGCCGCTGACGCTGCTGCCGGCGCCGCCGGATAAGAAACAAAAAAAGGCGGCACCGCCGGACAAAAAAGCGCCGAAGCCGCCGGGAAAAGGGCAGCAGCTGGCCAGGGAATTGACAGCCGCCTTCCGCGAGGATGGCCTTGCCGCCACGCTGGAGCTGCTGCGCCAGCTTGCCGTGATCGCCGGCCAGGCGCTGGGGCGGGTATTGCGTGCTATCACGGTGGACAGCCTGCGGCTGGAGCTGCTGATCGCCGCCGGCGATCCGGCGACAACCGCTGTGCGCTATGGCGAGGTGTGCGGGGTGCTGTACCCGGCGCTGACGGCTGTGGGCGGCGCTGTGCGCATCCGCCGACGGCAGGTGCGGGTGGAGCCGAATTTTCTGCTGGAGCAGGGCAGTGTGCAGACGGATATCCGTCTGCACCTGTGGAATTTCCGCCTGCTATGGGCGGGCATTGTGCTGCTGGTACGGTTTGTATTACTGAAGGAAAGTCCCCTAAAGGAGCTTAAGGACGATAAGGAGGAAACAAGCAATGGGTAATCATGTGGAAGGCCTGATGGGCGTTTCGGTCGAAAAAATTCGGGAGATGGTGGATGCCAACACCGTGGTGGGCACGCCGATGGCGCTGCCGGACGGTACTACGCTGATCCCGGTGTCCAAGGTGTCCTATGGCTTTGCCTCCGGCGGCTCCGATCTGCCGAGCAAAACCAGCCATGAGCTGTTTGGCGGCGGCGCCGGTGCCGGCATCAACATCACCCCGGTGGCCTTCATCACCGTTAAGGACGGCGAGACCAATGTGCTGCCGATCGTGGCCAAGCCGGAAACGAACGATCGCCTGGTATCCATGGTGCCGGATCTGGTGGACAAGCTGACCGGCAAATTCTCCGGCAAGAAAAAGGCCGGCGAAAAGCCACAGGAATAACCGGCCGGCAGGTATCTGCCGCGCCCCCGCTGCATACAGTAGACCGTAGAGAGAAAATGTGGCAAACGGGGAGCGGGATCAATGAGAGCAAAACGGTGGGCGGCAGCGCTGCTATGTCCGGCGCTGCTGCTTTTCTGCGCAGAATATCCGGCAGCGGCGGAGACGGCAGCGCCGCCGGCGATATCGTCACTTTCGGCGGTGGTATATGAACCGGAAAGCGGCACGGTGCTGTACGAAAAGGATGGCCGCACGGCCCGCCCGATGGCCAGCACCACCAAGCTGATGACGGCACTGCTGGCCAGTGAGCTGCTGGGGGCGGAGGATACGGTGCGTGTGCCGGCGGCTGCGCTGCCGGTGGAGGGCTCCCAGGTGGGGCTGGCCGCCGGGGATGAGGCTACGGTGCGGGATCTTCTGGCGGCACTGCTGCTTTCCTCCGGCAATGATGCAGCCAATGCGCTGGCGCTGCTGATGGCGGACAGCCTGCCGGCCTTTGCGGAAAAGATGAATGCCCGCGCGGCGGCGCTGGGGATGACCGACAGCCTGTTTGTCACTCCCTCGGGGCTGGATCAGGGCGGACACAGTGCCAGCGCACGGGATATGGCGCTGCTGGGGGCAGCCGTGCTGACCCGGCCGCTGCTGGCGGAGCTGTGTGCCAGCAAGACCGCTGCTGTGACTATTGGCGGCCGCCGCATGACGCTGCAGAACCATAATAAGCTGCTGAAGCTGTACGCGCCCTGCATCGGGCTGAAGACCGGCTTTACCAAAAAGTCCGGCCGCTGCCTGGTATCGGCTGCGCAGCAGGATGGGGTCACACTGGTGATCGCCACCCTCAACGGCGGGGACTACTGGAATGACCATATGGCGCTGTATGCTTATGGGTTTTCGCAGGTCAGCCGGCAGGCGCTGCCGCCGGTGCAGCCGATGGCGCTGCCGGTGGCCGGCGGTACGGCGGCCACCGTGTCTCTGGCGGCGCCGGCACCGCCATCTGTGGTGCTGCGGCAGGGCGAAACGGTGCAAACACAGGTGCAGCTGCCGGCGTTCGTATGGGCGCCGGTGGAGGCGGGCCAGACGATGGGGCAGGTGCAGTATACGGCCGGCGACCGGCTGCTGGCAACGGTGGAGCTGTGCGCTGCCGAGGCGGTGCCGGCACGGCCGCAGCCGGGGTTTTGGGCACTGCTCTGGCGTCGCTGGCAGCAGCTTGCACAGGCCATGCTGCAATAGACAAAACACGGACGGGAGAAAAAGACAAGGAGCGTGTGTAAAAATGGCGATTGTACGGCTGCAAAAGCTGTTATCGGAGCGGGGGGTCGCCTCCCGCCGCAAGGCGGAGGAGCTGATCGCCGGCGGCCATGTCAAAGTCAACGGCCATGTGGCCTCGCTGGGGGATAAGGCAGACGACCGCAAGGATATTGTCACGGTACGCGGCCGGCGGCTGGCCGCGGCGGCGGAGCCGGTCTATATTGCACTGCACAAGCCGCGCGGCTACATCACCACCCTGCAGGATGAGCAGGGACGCAAGTGTGTGGAGGAGCTGGTAAGCAATGTGGGGGCGCATGTGTTCCCGGTCGGCCGGCTGGACCGCGAGTCCGAGGGGCTGCTGCTGTTCACCAATGATGGCGATTTTGCCAATGCGGTGATGCACCCTTCGACCCATATCCCCAAGCTGTATCGCGTGACGCTGCGCGCCCCGATGACGGACGAACAGCGTCTGCGCTTTGAGGAGGGCATCGTGCTGGACGGGCGCAAAACCGCGCCGGCGCAGGTGCGGGTTATTTCCAGTGAACCGGAGCGCTGCGTGGTGGAGATTACCCTGTATGAGGGACGCAACCGGCAGATCCGCCGGATGTGCGAGGTGCTGGGGCTGGAGGTCAGCCGCCTGCGCCGCAATGCGGTGGGCAATGTGCGGCTGGGCATGCTGCCGGCCGGCAGCTGGCGCTACCTGACGCCGCTGGAGGTGCGCGGCCTGGTGCAGGCCACCGGGGCAAAAAAGAAGATTGCCGCCGCCTACATCAAAAATGGGAGGGAACCGGACCGTGATTACCATAATGCCCGCCGATGAGGCGTTTTTGGCCGAGATTTCCGCACCGGCCGGCGCCGATGCCCTGGTGCTGCGCAACAGTACCGGCACGGTGGAGGGCTATGCCCTGTTCCGCTTGGCCGGGGATGCGGTAGAGATTTTGCAGGTGGTGACCGAGGAGCCGTTGATGACGGAGGGACTGATCCGCTCGGTGCTCAATGCCGGGGACTACCGCGGCGCCGTCACCGGCATCTGCCGCGTGGCTGCGCTGGAGCCGGTGCTCAGGCGGCTGGAATTTGTCCCGGATGCGGACGGCGATGGCTGGTGCATTTCCATTGCCGCGTTCTTCCGCGGCAAGTGTCCGGGAGAAAAATAAGCGCCGCCGGGAGAAATGCCGCCGCAGGCGCCAAAAACGCACAAAAAACCCGTAGCAAGCCCGCCAAAAGGGCTTGCTATTTTTTATGCAGTATGATATAATAAATCCGATTTGGCTAAGTTTACCCCCATAGGGGCATTGCCCAAGAAAGGATGGATCTGACGATGAAAAAATTCAATGTTACCGTGAATGGAAACGCTTACGAGGTCGAGGTGGAGGAGATCGGCGCTGCCGCTGCGCCGGCTGCTGCTCCGGCCGCTGCCGCTGCCCCTGCTGCTCCGGCTGCCGTTCCGGTTGCACAGGCCGAGGGCGTGCAGGTGGCCTGCCCGATGCCCGGCACCATTGTGGATGTGAAGGTGCAGGCCGGCGATCAGGTGACCAAGGGCCAGGTGCTGGTGGTGTTTGAGGCCATGAAGATGGAGAATGAGATCATGGCCGACCGCGACGGTACCGTGGCTGCTGTGTATGCGAACAAGGGTGACAGCGTGGAGTCCGGTAAGGTGCTGCTGACCCTCAACTAAGGCGCAAACACAGGAAAGGAATGATCGCATTGGCTAAGAAAATCGGGATCACCGAGACGGTGCTGCGCGATGCGCACCAGTCGCTCATCGCCACCCGCATGACCACGGCAGAGATGCTGCCGGTGCTGGAGCAGCTGGATAAGATCGGCTATCACTCCATCGAGTGCTGGGGCGGCGCCACCTTTGATGCCTGCCTGCGCTTCCTCGATGAGGATCCGTGGGAGCGGCTGCGCACCCTGAAAAAGCATATGCCCAATACCCCGCTGCAGATGCTCTTCCGCGGGCAGAATATGCTGGGCTATCGCCACTATGCCGATGATCTGGTGGAATATTTTGTCCAGAAATCGGTGGCAAACGGCATTGATGTTATCCGCATCTTTGATGCACTCAACGATATCCGCAACCTGCAGACCTCCATTAACGCGGCAAAGAAGGAGCAGGGAGCCCATGTGCAAGTGGCCATTTCCTACACCACCAGCCCGGTGCACGATATCGAGTATTTTGTCCGCTATGCCAAGCAGCTGGAGGAGGCCGGCGCCGATTCCATCTGCGTGAAGGATATGGCCGGCCTGCTGCTGCCGCAGAGCACCTACGACCTGGTGAAGGCGCTCAAGGAGAATGTGCGGCTGCCCATTCAGATCCACTCCCACTTCACCGCCGGCATTGCCGATATGGTGCTGCTGAAAGCCATTGAGGCCGGTGCAGATGTGGTGGATACCGCCCTTTCGCCGCTGGCTATGGGTACCTCTCACCCGGCAACCGAATCCATGGTGGCTGCGCTGAAGGGCACGGAGTACGACACCGGCCTGGATCTGGCGGCGCTTAATGAGATTACGCAGTATTTCCGTACCCTGCGGCAGAAATACCTCCAGAACGGCCTGCTGAAGCCGAAAATGCTGGAGGTGGATACCAATGCCCTGATGTATCAGGTGCCCGGAGGTATGCTCTCCAACCTGGTCAGCCAGCTGGATAAGATGGGCGCTGCCGATAAGCTGCAGCAGGTGCTGGAGGAGGTGCCGCGCGTGCGCAAGGACGCCGGCTATCCGCCGCTGGTTACCCCCTCTTCGCAGATCGTTGGCACGCAGGCGGTATTCAATGTCATCAGCGGTGAGCGCTACAAGATGGTGACCAAGGAATTCCGCGGCATGATCCGCGGCGAATACGGCCGCACCCCCGTGCCGGTGGATCCGGAATTCCAGAAGAAGATCATCGGGGATGAGGAGCCGATCACCTGCCGCCCGGCGGATATGCTTTCACCGGAGCTGGATGCCATGCGCGAAAAGGTGAAGCCCTGGTATACGCAGGAGGAGGATGTGCTGACCTACGCTATGTTTGACCAGGTCGCCGTCAAATTTTTTGAAAAGCGGGCGGCCGGCCAGCTTGGTGCCGATCCGGATGGGAACTACACGCCCACAGTGACGGTAACGCCGGTGTAAGGAGCCGGGGCACGCCTATCGGAAAGCCACAGACCATCATACACGAAAAAAGCACCCCACCGGGCGGCCGGCATGATCGTCCTGCCCGGCGGGGTGTTCTCTCTTTTGGCGTGGTTGCCTTATGCGAAAAAATCCTGCGGCCGATAACTGATCGGCCGCAGGATTTTTACTTAAAGCGACAGAAAGAACGGTGGAGCATCAGTGCTCCAGCAGCTTTTCCACACAGGCAAGCTCGGCACAGATGCAGAACAGCTCCATGGCCAGCTTCAGCTCCTCCACCGAGGGGTAGGAGGGGGCGATGCGGATGTTGCTGTCATGTGGATCCTTGCCATAGGGATAGGTGGCGCCGGCGCCGGTCATGATGACCCCTGCCTCACGCAGCAGGGCGACGGTGCGCTTGGCACAGCCATCCATTACATCGACGCTGATGAAGTATCCGCCGCGCGGAGTGTGCCAGTGGGCGATGCCGCGGCCGGCCAGCTGGGTATCCAGCGCGGTCAGCACCGCATCAAAGCGGGGACGCAGCAGGGCGGCGTGCAGTTTCATATGTTCGTGGATGCCGTCCAGATCCTTGAAGTAGCGCACATGGCGCAGCATATTCAGCTTGTCGTGGCCGATGGTCTGGATGGTCATGCGGCTTTTGACATCCGCCACATTGGCGGGGCTGGCAGCCAGCACCGCCACCCCGGAGCCGGGGAAGCTGATCTTGGAGGTGGAGGCAAACATGATGACCATATCTTCGTGGCCATGCTTTTGCAGCTCCGGGTAAATATCCAGCAGGGTATCGCCCTCGTCATACAGGTGATGCACACAGTAGGCGTTGTCCCACATGATGCGGAAATCCGGGGCAGCCGGCTGCATGGCGGCCAGCCGCCGCACGGTCTCATCGGAATAGGTGATGCCATCCGGGTTGGAATACATCGGTACGCACCACATCCCCTTTACCAGCGGGTCACGGATCAGGGTCTCTACCTGCTCCATATCCGGGCCGTCGGGGGTCATATCCACCGTCAGCATCTCAATGCCGAAGTATTCGGTCACGCCGAAGTGGCGGTCGTAGCCGGGGGCAGGGCAGAGAAATTTGACCTTTCCCTGCCGGCACCAGGCCTCATGGCCGCACACACCGTGGCTGTAGGCTGTGGCAATATAGTCAAACATCATGTTCAGGCTGGAGTTCCCGCCCACGATAACCGCCTCCGGCGGCATGTGCAGCATGCCGCCAAACAGACGCTTGGCCTCCGGCAGGCCGTCCAGCAGGCCGTAGTTGCGCACATCCAGGCCATTTTCGGCGGTATAGCCATCGCGGGCATTGACGCATTCCAGCATGTCCAGCGTCAGATCCAGCTGCTCCTTGCTCGGTTTGCCGCGGGACATATCCAGCTGCAGCCCGCGGGCACGGTAGTCCTCGTAGGCTTTCTGCAGCTCCAGTTGCCGCGCCAGCAAGGCCTCACGGCTCATATCCTGCAATTTTTCGGTACAGACCGACATTGGTATCTCGCCCTTTCATCATTGATAGAACACAACACGGCTCATTATACTCCGTATCGGCCATTTTTGCAAGTAAAAAAGAAAATTCCTGCAAAAATATTTTTGCAGGGTGCTGTAAATGGCCGTTTTTTGAATGTTTTCACATGATTGACGGCTCAAAAAGTCATTTTCTTCCGCTGGCGTTTTCGGCTGAAAAAGCGGAACCGCCCGCAGCATCTGCGGGCGGTTTTGTCTATAGGCTTTTTTCATATTTTCGGCCGAGAAACTTGGCGGCTAGAAAGGCGCGCCCTTTGCGATCCCAGCGCACACGGCCGATGTAGGCGACCGGCAGGGTGGTGTAATCCAGCGGGTTCTGCTCCAACCACACATCCAGCAGCAGTTCACTGATGCGGCCGAAGAAACGCGCCTGGAAGGGCGTGTAGCGGGTAGCGTCTATTCGTTTTTCCAGTTCAAACAGGATATCAAACAGCCAGGTGCAGTAGGCATCCAGGTGTTCCCGCCGCAGGATGAGCATATTGCACATGTGGGCGCTGCGGCGCTGCCGCAGGCGGCGGAAGGCCGGCAGATAGGCCGGATACCGTTCCTCTAATATGCGGCCGGTCTCGTCCAGCGGCTCCACATAGCAGGTATGGCGGTAATGGCTGTACAGGCTCTCGATCACATAGTGCCGGGGATGGGGCAGCAGGCCGTCCCGCCCCTCCAGGAGGGTCTGTGCCTGCTGCAGGGTCAGCACCCGGTCAAAGGGATGGCCAAAGCGCCTGCGGCGCCGCCCGGCGAAATACCGGCGGTAGTGTACCAGGCCGATATACTCGGCCGAAAGGTTCTTCCATGCCCAGTACAGACCGGTCAGTTCGCAGAAGAACGGATTTTTTTCGGAGATATTCTCACCGGTATCGTCCCGGCGCAGGCCAATGGATTCTTTGCCGGCGGCGCCGACCTGCAGGGGGATATACAGGGGGTCGGTGGATACGGCGCACGGCCGGTGTGTGGCAACGATCACTTTGATATCCACTGACACACCCTCCCCCCTGGTTATTTCGCGGACTGTGGTATTCATTGTATCCGGGGCGCTCGCAATATATAACTATAATTAGCATTCGTTTGCGCCCCGTTGAGAATGGGCGACGGCCCATTCTCCGGGGTTTCAGCTATCTCTGGGGCGCTTGCAATATATAACTATGAATTAGCAACCGTTTGCGCCCCGTCGAGAATGGGCGACGCCCATTCTCCGGGGTCTCAGCTATCCCTGGGGCGCTCTTAAAATAGACCTTACAGTTGGTATTCGTTTGCGCCCCGTCGAGAATGGGCGACGCCCATTCTCCGGGGTCTCAGCTATCCCTGGGGCGCTCTTAAAATAGACCTTACAGTTGGTATTCGTTTGCGCCCCGTCGAGAATGGGCGACGGCCCATTCTCCGGGGTTTCAGCTATCCCTGGGGCGCTCGCAATATATCTTCGTTTGCGCCCGATTGCGGTTTGCCACAGAAAAAACGGACGGCGCGTTTTATTCCGCGCCGTTGCCGCTAAGCACCGCCGGCACCGTCTTCAGGATGATCTTCAGGTCTGTCCACAGACTGCGCTCGCGGATGTATTTCAGATCCAGCTCAACCCACTCGTCAAAGCTGATGTTGTTGCGGCCGCTGCATTGCCAGTAGCAGGTCAGCCCCTGCTTGACCAGCAGCCGCTGCTTTTGGTATTCCGTGTACTGCTTCACTTCGGATACCAGCGGTGGCCGCGGGCCGACGATGCTCATATCCCCCAGCAGGATGTTCACCAGCTGCGGCAGCTCATCCATGCTGGTGCGCCGGATGAAGCGGCCAACCTTGGTGATCCGGGGATCTTCCTTAATCTTGAAGGCGGGGCCGTCCATTTCGTTCATGGCCTGCAGCTTCGCCAGCATCTCCGGCGAGTCAGCATTGACGCACATACTGCGGAATTTGAAAATACGGAAGGTCTTGCCGTTCTTTCCTACGCGGTTTTGATAATAAATAGCCGGGCCGCCGTCACTGCGTACCATGATCACCAGCACCAGCAGCAGCGGAGAAAGCAGAATGAGAGCAATGCCGGAAATAAGAATGTCGAATAACCGCTTAATGGCGTCATACAGCGGCTTTTCCTTAAAATCGTCCATGCACTTGTTCCTTTCCTCAATCAGCAAAGGCTTGTTTTATTCGCCGGGCTTGGCCGTGGGGGCTGGCTCCGGTGTCTGCGCAGTGGTGGTTGTGGTGGCTGGGGTAACGGGATCCTTGCCGGTGGTGGTCGTGCCGGTCGGCCCATTGCCGGTGGTGGTTGTGGGGCCGGTGGTGGCGTCCTTGTCCGGTATGGTGGTGGTGGCCGTGGTGTTGGGGGTGGTCACCTCATCCGGATCCACAATAACGGTTGTGGTGGTGGTTCCGGTGTTGCTGGTGGTGGGGTTTGTGCCGGTCACGGTGCTGTGGTTCACGCTGGGCTTCTGCGTCTCCACCACCTCGGCCGTCTCGTAAATGAAATTGTGCAGCACGGTGGTGGCCGCCGTCAGGTCGTAGCGGTATACCCAGCCGTAGCCATCGCCCAGGTTGCCGCCGTGCGGATTGCACGCCGGGGTGGGCAGGCTGAGGCTCTCAAAGGTGGGCTGCTTGGTCATTGCCCAGTAGGCAATGCTCAGCATCTCATTGCTGGTCAGGTTGGTGTGGCAGAGGCTCAGCACATTGCTGATCATTGCCGGCAGCTTGGTGGCCGGGGTCGTTTTCACCTGGTCATAGGCGGCTTGCAGGACGATCTTCTGCCGGTTGCCGCGGTCGATGTCCGAGCCGGTGTAGCGGTTGCGGGAGTGTGCCAGCGTCTGGGCGCCGGTCAGGTGCCGCACGCCGGTACCGGCTACCGGCGGACAGGTGATGCCGAGGCTGTTCAGCTCCGGCGCATAGTAATTGTTGAGAATATCCAGCTCGCCGGCATTCAGCTCCACATCCACGCCGCCGATGTAATCGATCAGCTTGACAAACTCATAGAAGTTGATGTAGGCATAGTCGGTGATGTTCATGCCATAGTTCTGGTTGAGGGTCTTGACCGCCAGATTGGCCTTGCCGAAGGCCCAGGCGTGGGTCAGCTTGGAGTAGCCGTGTCCCTCGATCTTCACGAAAGAGTCGCGTGCCAGCGAGGTCATCTTGATCTTGTTGTGCACCTGGTCGATGGACAGGATGATGACCGCATCCGAGCGCCCCACATCGTTGTTCTGGCGGGTGTCCAGACCGAACAGGGCGATATTCTGCACGCCCTCGGTGGGCAGTTCAACATTGATGCCTACGCTGCCGCTCAGCTCACTGCCGCGCTGCACCCGCCCCAGCATGGCATAGATGATGCTGACGGCTGTAACCGCCAGCGCCAGCAGTGCCGCGCCGGCGATGATGGCGATGCGGATGATCAGCTGCTTTTTGGTCAGTTTCTTTTTTTGCCCGGTCTTGCTCATCTGGGAAAGGCTCATCTGGATCGGTTCGCCGTCAGCCTGCGCCTGGGAGGCGCCGCAATACGGGCAGATCGGCTGTCCGCTGTGCAGACGCTTACCGCACTTGATGCACTTCATTAGCATTCCTCGTTTTCTGTATAAAGATGTGCCCGGCCGTTGGCTTTTCCGGCAGCAGGCAGGACGGATATGGCAAAATCAACCACAATACGACAGCATTATAGCACAGTCGTCCGCATTTGGCAAGATGGAAAGAATGACAGTTTTGTTACCGCTGCCGGCTCACTTTTCCCGCATCAGGAAGGTGCCGAAGAACAGAGCAGCCAGCACCAGGATGATGGTGGGGCCGGTGGCCACGGCGTTGTAATAGGAAAGCAGCAGCCCCAGCACGCCGGAGAACAGCCCGAAGCTGAGCGCCAGCAGGTGATAGCTGCGCATGCTGCGGGCGATATTGCGCGCAGCGGCGGCCGGCAGGATCAGCATGGCGTTGATCAGCAGCAGGCCAACCCAGCGGATCGCCAGCATCACCACCACCGCCACCAGCGTGACAAATACATTGTCCAGCAGCGCCACGGGCAGCCCCTTGCTGCGCGCCACGGCGGGGCTGACACTGACGGCATGGAAGCCGTTGAAGCAGAACAGCCACAGCAGCAGGGTCAGCACCAGCACACCGGCCAGCACCCACAGCTCACTGCCGGTGATGCTGAGAATATCGCCGATCAGCAGGCTCTGGTAATTGGCAAAGCTGCCGCTGCGGGAGAGCAGCACCAGCCCCAGGGCGACCCCAACGGAAGAAAACACGCCGATCACGGCGTCGGTGGAGGCGATGCGGGAGTGACGCACCCGGTTCATGGCCAGGGCAAACACCACCGCAAAGAGCACCATGATCCAGGTATACCGGCTGGCGCCGGCCACCACGCCGATGGCCACACCGGTGAGTGCGGAATGGCCGAGCGCATCCGAGAAGAAGGACATGCCGTTATTGACAACCAGCGTGCCCAGCATAGCCAGCAGCGGCACCAGCAGCAGGATCGCCCACAGTGCCGTGCGCATAAAATCGTATTGCCACCAGGAAAACATCACGCGTCACCTCCTGTGGGGAATGCCTGCCGGAAGGCCGGGGCAGCGAACACCTCCGCCGGTGCGCCGGCGGCCAGCACCCGCTTATCCAGCAGCACCACACGGTCGGCGTGGTGCCGCACATAGTGCAGATCATGGGAGATCAGCAGGATGACCATATCATCCCGGCGCAGCTGCTCCAGCAGCTCGTAGAACAGTGCCAGACCGGCCTCGTCCACGCCGGAGACCGGCTCGTCCAGCACCAGCATATCCGGGTGCGGGCGGGTGGCAATGGCCAGCAGCACCCGCTGCAGCTCACCGCCGGACAGGCGGCCGGCGGGCTTGTCCAGCAGGCCGTCCGCCGCAAAGCGGGCGAAATGTGCCTCCAGCTCCCGCCGCAGCCGCCCCGGCACCGGCAGAAACACCGGCCAGCGGCTGGTGTAGGTCAGTGCCAGATCCTGCACCGTGGCCGGGGAGCCGCGGTCAATGTTCAGGCTCTGCGGTACATAGCCGATGCGCGGCCGCTTTTCCGCCGGGATGCCATCGTGACCGGTAAAGATGACCTCCCCCTTGTGCGGCAGCTCACCGAGGATGGCCTTGAACAGGGTGCTTTTGCCGGCACCATTGCGTCCAATGACCGCTGTCAGCTCACCGCAGTGGGCATGCAGGCTGACATCCTCCACCAGCGTGGCGTCGCCGATTTTGACCGTGATATGGTTGATCTTCAGACAGTGCAGTCCGCAGCCCATAGGTGTTTATCCCTCCGTTACCTGCCGCAGCAGGGTGATATTGTGCTGCATGGCGCGCAGCCAGTCATCCGGGCGGCCGCTGCCCTTCACAGCCGTGTCCAGCGCCAGCACCTGCGCGGCCGGCACCTGCCGGTCCAGCGCGGTATAGCGCACGGTGTATTGGTTATCGTACAGCAGCAGCAGGCGTCCGTCCGCTTTGATTGCCTGCTGTGCGGCGGCCAGGTCGCCGGCAGATACGCCGCTGTCCTCTCCGATGGTCAGGGAGACTGCCGTGTGCAGCCCCAGGTCATCCGCCAGATAGGCCAGCGATTCGTGAAAGGTGATGCAGGAACGACCGTCCAGTGCGGCGGCCAGCTGCTGCAGTTCATCGGCAACGGCCAGCACCTGTGTGCGGTAGGCAGCGCCGTTGGCGGTGTATGCGGCGGCATTGGCCGGATCCATGGTACACAGGGCGTCGGTGATGGCCTGTACCTGTGCGGCATAGCGGGTGGGGCTGACCCACACATGCTCATTGTCCGCATGGGCATGGTCTTTGTCGTGGTCCTCCTCTGTCGCATGGCTGTGGGCATGGTCATGGTCGTGATCGTGGCCGTCGCCATCCAGCAGCGGCAGTCCGGCGGAGGTATCCACCGCCGTGGCCGAAAGGGTCGGCAGCACATCCTCCAGAAAGCTCTCGGCCCCGGCCCCATTAAGCAGCAGCAGGTCGGCGCTGCCCAGCGTGATGCGGTTGGCTGGGGAGAGCTGATAATCGTGCAGGCAGCCGGTGGCGGAGCCGGTCAGGTTGACCAGGGTGATGCCGGGGATATCCCCCAGCACATTCTGCGCCGCCACATAGAGCGGGTAAACGGTTGTGACAACGGTCTTTCCGCGGCGGGTGGTATCCACCGTGCCGGTAAAGTGGGTCAGCACGGCCGAGGCCAGGGCAATGCCGGCCATCAGCAGCGCCGCACGGCCATAGATCTTTCTTGGGGAGCTCATGGCAGCCTCCTTATCTGTGTCTGTTTACTCGTCCAGGCGGTTGGCCAGGCCGGATACGGTCAGCCCGCGGTAGAGCAGCAGGCCGCCGCCGATACACGCAACCGCCTGCCCGGCGGCCACCAATCCGGTCTGCAGCAGCCACACCGGCAGCGTGCGTACCGGGCTGACCAGGGTCAGCTCGGTGCCCACCGCCAGGGCGTTCAGCACCACGGGGGGCAGGGTGGAGAGCACCGGCAGCCCCCACAGGCGGCAGCTGCGCCAGCGGCGGGTCAGCAGGGCGGCCACCAGTGTGGTCAGCGAACCGATGATCACATCGGGGAAGCCGATCACTGCGGTGCCGAGGCTGATCCCCAGCAGATTGGAGAGCAGGCAGCCTACGGTCAGGCCGGGGACGGCGGCCGGGGTGATGGCCGCCAGCACGGTCAGCGCCTCTGCCACGCGGCATTGGGCGGCGCCGAAGGAAATCGGGGCCAGACAGACGGTCAGTGCCGTATACAGCGCAGCGATCAGGGCGGCGGTAACAAGACGGCGGGTGGAAAAACGGGCAGATTTCATAGCAAAGACTCCTTAGTTTTGTTTTAAGTCAGGATGGTTACGAACTGACTGTATAAATTATTGCTTCAAATACGATTAGTAATATCTTCCGTCCGCCGCCAGCGGTACGGGCGTACGCTTTCGTCCCGGTCAAGGCAGCCGGCGGCACGCAAAAGCTTGAGTGTGCCGTTCAGCCGGCGGCCCTGCAGGCGGGCAGCCTTGCCGAAGGCGGCGGCGGTAAATTCCTGCGGGAGCGTGGGCGGAATGAGGGCGGCGTAATCCGCCGGGGCGGTCAGGGTAAGTGTGTCCGCCAGTGCCAGCGGATAGCGCTCCAGCCGATGAGAGCCGCGCTTGCCGTCGCGGCTGCGTCGGCCGTCGGCCAGACGGTGCTCCTCGACATCCAGCAGCAGCAGGCGCACGGTCAGCTGCGGGTGAAACAGGCAGGGCAGCAGGTAGATCAGCTCACCGCCGGCGTCAGTAAAGCTGCCGTGGCGTGGGGATCGGTGCGGTGCGCCGGCCTCGCCGGTGGCGGGGTCGATCCATACCAGCTGTTTTTGCCGCACCAGTGGGTGCACTACCGTGACCGGATACTGCGTAAGCAGCCGCTCCAGCTTGGGGCGGAAGGCGGAAAAGCCCGCCGTCTGGATCTCGGTGACCTGCCGTCCGTCAAAGATATCGGCTACGCTGCCGTCCGGCAGCAGCACCTCATGGCGTGTGCGGTCCGGCTCCAGCCACAGCTTCAGGGCGGCGTGGGTGAGCTTTTCTCCCAGCGTGCCGATGCCGCTGTCGGCGGGGGCTTCCCGCGCCAGCCGCACAGCCTCGGAAAATTCCATCCTCAGCCCTCCGCGCACAGGGTCACACAGGCGTCAAAGGAGGTGCCGCGGTCGGTGCTGCCGCGCACAAATACGGTCGGCGGCGTCATTGCTGCCGCCAGCTGCAGCGTATCCCCCGGCCGGCTCTCGCCAGCAAAGCGCAGCTGCACTTCCCGGATCGCTCCCTCCTGTACGGCGGCGGGCAGGGCGTCCAGCAGCAGATCGGCGTAGCGGGTATTGTTCATGTGGCGGCTCAGATCCACATCGGCGCGCCCCACCGGGTAGCTGCCCACCGGCTGCAGTGCCGGCGGTGTCCAGCGCTCTGGGTCCGGGCAGCGGACCGTGCGGGTCTCATCCGCGTGTACACCGAAGCGGTCAAATTCTGTGCCGCGCAGCAGCCGGTGCTGGGCGGCATCCACCAGGGCCAGCTGCATCACGCCGCTCAGACATTCCTGCCCGGCGGCATCCGTCCAGCGGTAGCAGCGGAAAAAGCGGGGGCCGCGCCGCTCCCGGTGCCAGGTGCACAGCGACAGGCTTTCGCCAAGCCGGGGCAGCCGTTCGATGCGGCAGCGCCAGGCGGTGGCAACAAACACCATCCCGGCGGCGGCCAGATCCTGCCAGCCAAGCCCGGCGGGGGCAAAGTGCCGGTCAGCCGCCTCCTGCTGGTAGCGCAGGATGGCGCTCAGCCGCAGGCTGGCCTCCGGCCCCACATCATAGGTGGCGACGGTGACCGGCATAAGATATTCGCACGGTATATTACAGCTCATAATATACTCCTTGTAATCACAAATGGAGGCGTCTGGCGGATCTTGCAGCGGCAAATTCCTTATAGCGGCGCAGCCGCGGGAGAATGATCGCGTAGAATATGCCATCCAGCGTGGCGCGGGAGATCTGGTCAAGGCCGTTGCATACGCAGGCGGCAACAACCCCCATCTGCCACAGGCGGACGGAAAGAAAACCGCCGGCCACGCGGAATATCCACAGGCTGATCAGGGAGGCGATCAGCGGCCCCTGGGGGTGGCTGACGCCGCACAGCACACCGGAGAAGGTGCGATGCACGAAGATGGCCACCGCCGGCAGGCAATACAGCCGCAGCAGCAGCGCACAGATGCGGATAACCTCCGGGTCGTCGGAAAACAGGCTGCCCATTGCCCGGCCGCAGAAGAAGAACAGCGCCGCCACACCGCCGCTGAGGATCAGGCTGTAACGCATGACCAGGCGGGTCAGGCTGCTGATCTGATCCACCTTGCCGCGACCCAGCAGCATGCCGGCCATGGAGGTGACAGCAATGCTCAGGCCGCCGCTGAGTGCCCAGGCCAGCTCCTCCACGCTGGCGGATACCTGGTAGCCGGCATAGGGGGTGGTGGCGATGACGGTCAGAATGGCGGTGTTGACCACATTGCCGCCCTGCAGCACCAGCTGCTCGGCGCCGGAGAAGATGCCTACCTGCAGCACGGGGTACATCACCCGGCGGGTGGGCAGATAGTCCTGCAGGCTGCCCCAGGAGCCGTTGCCCTTCGGACATACCAGCGAGCGGGTGCCCAGCAGCAGCCACAGGGCGGCCACACAGGTCAGCAGCTTGGTGATGGTGGTGGACAGCGCCGCGCCGGCCACCCGCATGGCGGGGAAGCCCAGGCGGCCGTTGATCAGGCAGTAATTAAGGAATACCTTTAATATGCCGGCCGCCACATTGAACATCATCGGCAGCCGCGTCTGTCCGATCCCGCGGAAAACGGCGCACACCGTGACGGTCATGATCTGGCTGAAGAAGCCGGCGGAAATAATGCGGAAATACAGGGTGGCGTCGGCAGCAATTTCGCTGTTGGCCCCCAGCAGGCGGATCAGCTGCGGAGCCAGCAGTACGCCGCCGACGGTCAGCAGTATGCCGACAGCCCCCATGATGGGCAGACTGACGCGGGAGGTGCGCCGGCATGCGGCGTAGTCCCCTGCGCCGCAGCGCTGGGCGATCACCACCGTAAAGCCGGAGCAGAAGGCGGTGGCCACGCACACCGCCAGGTTGATGGAGGCGACGGTTACCCCGACGGCCGCAATGGCCGCGGTGGCGTTTTCCGCCCGCTTGAGCATCATGGTGTCCACCACACCGAATAGGGTATTGACCATGTTTTCGATCAATACGGGGATTAGAATACGCCAGAAGAGCCGCTTGTCCTCAGCGGACAGCGGCTCCGGCTTTGGGAGCTTTTGCTGGGATGGCACGAAGAATATCCTCCTTACGGACAGTGCACGGGTATCGCCCGAAGATCCGACCGTTATAGAATTGTCGCCGGCCGGACAAAGAGACGGCGGTATTCGCCCGGTGGGGCGGCACTGTCTCAGAAGCACGGGAAGCGATGGGGAAGTGCAGTTTTATCTTTCTTTTGGCTGCTCGGCCAGCCGGTTGGCCAGCGCCCGCAGATCGTCGGGGTCAAAAAATTCCAGCTGCAGGGTGCCGCCCTTGGGGGCGACGGATACCCGCACCTGCCGGCCGAGAGCCTCCCGCAGGGAAAGCTCCACCTCGTCATAGAAGCTGTCCCGCCGTTTCGGGGCGGGCGGCGCGGTGCGCGGAGCTTTTTTGGCGGCCTTGGCCAGGCGCTCCAGTTCGCGCACCGACAGGTCACGCTCCACGGCGGCCTGTGCCATGGCGATCTGTGCCTCGCTGCCCTCAAAGGCCAGCACCGTGCGGGCATGGCCGGCGGAAAGGGTGCCGCTGGCCACCAGATCGGCCACCGGCTGCGGCAGATGCAGCAGCCGCAGGGCATTGGCCACCGCCGGGCGGGATTTATTGACCACCTGGGCGGCCTGCTCCTGGGTCATGCCGTAGCTTTCCATCAGCGTGCGGTAGCCCAGCGCCTCCTCCATCGGATTGAGATCCTCCCGCTGCAGGTTTTCAATCAGCGCCAGCTCGGCCGCCTGCTGCTCGGTCATCTCGCGCACCACCACCGGCACCTCGGTCAGCCCCGCCATGCGGGAGGCGCGCCAGCGCCGCTCACCGGCCACCAGCTGATAGGTGCCGTCCGGCATCGGCCGCACCAGCAGCGGCTGCAGCACGCCGTGCTGTGCAATGGAGGCAGAAAGCTCCGCCAGCGCATCCTCGTCAAACTGGCGACGGGGCTGCTCACGGTTGGGAACGACCTCCTCGATCGGCAGAGAAACCGCGCGGGCGTCATCCTCCAGCGTGTTCTGTGCAAACAGCACATCCAGCCCCTTGCCGAGGCCGCCTTTTTTCATAGCCATTGCTGTTCCTCCTTTGTTATATCTGCTTGTCCAGTATTTCCTGCGCCAGCGCCCGGTAGGCCTTGGCACCCTTGGAATTTTTATCATAGTAGTTGATCGGCCGGCCGTAGCTAGGCGCCTCGGCCAGGCGTACGCTGCGGGGAATGACCGTACCGTACACCTTGCGGGGAAAGAATTTCTTTACCTCTGCCACCACCTGCTGTGTCAGGTTGGTGCGCCCATCGTACATGGTGAACAGTACGCCCTCCAGCTCCAGCGTGGGGTTGTACAGGCGCTTGACCTGCCGTACAGTGGCGATCAGCTGGGAAAGTCCCTCCAGCGCGTAATACTCCGGCTGCGCCGGGATCAGGAAGGTATCTGCTGCCACCAGCGCATTGAGGGTCAGCAGCCCCAGTGCGGGCGGACAGTCGATGAAAATATAGTCGTATTGCTCCCGGTAGGCGGCCAGTGCGGCCTTCAGCCGGCTTTCCCGCCGGGGGATGTCCACCATCTCGATCTCCGCCCCGGCCAGCGCTACGCTGGAGGGGATCACAGCCAGGTTCTGGAAAGCGGTGCGCAGCGCCGCACGGGCGCTCTCCTCGCTGCCGGCCAGCAGATCATAGGTCGACAGCCTGACCTGCCGCTTGTCAATGCCAACGCCGCTGGTGGCATTGCCCTGCGGGTCGATATCCACCAAAAGGCAGCGCTTGCCGGCCTCGGCAATGGCGGAGGCCAGATTGACGGCGGAGGTGGTTTTGCCAACGCCGCCCTTCTGTGTGACAACTGCGATGATCTTGGCCATAGGTCATACCCTTTCCTGTGTTTTCCCGGCTTTTTGCGGGCCGTAGCAGTTCATTCTACCATATTCCGACGCATTTGTACAGAGCTGCGCCGGAAAAATCCGTCGCCGTTTCGCCATTCTTTGGTGAATGGGCGGCGGCTTTTTTGTCCATTATTTCTCAAATGGCTTGATGCGCGGCATGCTCCAGCGGAAGCGGGCGGCCAGCAGCCGGATAGCCGTCACCAGCACAATGGCCAGCAGCATGGCCAGCAGCGGGCGGTGGGGGTACAGCAGATCGTAGACGATGCAGCCGCCCAGCGCCGCCAGGAAATACACCCGCTTATGCAGCACAAAGGGGACGCGGCTGCACAGCACATCCCGCAGCACGCCGCCGCCGATGGCGGTGGTGCCCCCCATGAACAGCACCAGCAGGTGGTTGCTGCCGTAGCCGGCGGCCACGGCGGTCTGGATGCCTGCCACGCCGAAGGCACCCAGCCCGACAGCGTCAAACAGGTTCATGATCTGATCCAGCAGCTCCCGGCGGCGCTGGATGCGGCCATACAGCCGGCAGGCCAGCAGGAATACCACCAGCGATACTCCGGCCGCCGCGGCCAGAAACTCGCTGTGGGTGAACATCTGCGGGGGAACCTGCCCCAGCAGTACATCCCGCAGGATGCCGCCGCCGGTGGCGGTCACGCTGCCAAGGAACAGCACACCAATGACATCCATGCCGCGGTCAACGGCCATCATCGCGCCGGAAATGCCGCAGGCCACGGCGCCGATCATGTTGGCGATCCATAAAAGCTGTTCTTCCATACCTCTCAAAACTCCTCTGCCGGTGGCGTTACCCTGCCAGTGTAGCACAGATTTTCCGGTGGCGCAACCGTTTTTTCTTTACTACCATATGATCGCATGGGAGCCGGAATGCAAAATGCCCTCCGGCCGCAGGGGCCGGAGGGCATGGCTGTGCTGGGGGCTTTTTTCAGCTCACGGTGGTGCGGCCGCGCAGGGTGTCGCTGGCCAGGCAGACAAAGGTCTTGCCCTCGGCCACCGTCAGTGGGGTAACGCCGTCGCTTTCGTAATAGTGCAGGCCATCGCTGCTGTTCGTCCAGCGGATCTCCCGGCTGGTGCCGCCGCTGGCCAGCAGGCCGCTGCCGCTTTTCAGGTCAAAATCGTACCGGTTGGCGGTGTGCCCGCCGGAGGAATAGACCTCGTCCAGCGTGCGGTGGTCGTACATCACGATCACATTGCTCACGGCAATGGGGCCGCCCGTGTGGGTGGTGTGCACCGGGGTGTCCAGGGAGCTGCGGTGCTTGAGATACTGGCCCTTTTCCGCATCGTAGGTAAAGGCCATGTCGTAGGCCTCCGACAGCTTGACCACCACGGTGTTGGCGGCGGCGGAGCCGGCTTTTTTGCCAAACTGGAACGGCACGGCGGCGGTGGTGGTCTTGCGCATCTTGCGGCTGTCTACGCGGCTGAGCACCTTGTCCCGCACAAAGGTCTTGCGGTTCCAGGAATAGTTCTGGCTGTTTTTCAGTACGGCATTGACCGTCTCGCAGCCGGTGATATCGTCCACCTTCAGCGTCTGTATGGTCTCCAGGCCGGTCTGCGAACCGCCGATATGGCAGTAGATGCAGTCCAGTGCCTTGGCAAACTTGACAAAGTGCGGGCGGGCGCTGCGCACTGGACCGATCTCATCCGGCAGCCGGTCCACGCTGGAAAAGATGGCCAGGATACGGGGGATACCGGCCTCGGTTTCAGCCTCGAAGAACATATCCGCCTTTTCCAGATTGATCTGCACCAGCGTGGCGCTTTCGTCCGTGACCACCACGCCGATGGGGCGGTCGTTGTCGGTCTCCATATCGTGCAGGCCGGTCAGCCGGTTCAGCCCCAGCACCGGCTGGGGGGCTGTGGTGGTTGTGGTGGTGGTCGGCACGGAGGAGGGCTCCAAAATACTGGTGTCCTTTTTTCCACAGCCTGCGGCGGTCAGCAGCAGGGCGGCTGCGGCTGCCGCGGCCAGTGCCCGGCGCAGAGAAGAAAATGTCATGCTATAACAGCCTCTTTTCGTGAAAAAAGTCGATTTTTGGTTTCGGTTTTTCTATTCTATCACGCCTTGCCGCGGTTTGCAATCGCTTTTGCCCGTGAACAGGTGGAAAAATCTGCATTTTTTGCGGCTTTTTTCACCTTGACATTCCTGCGGGGCTTCGGTATCCTGTGGGTGGCATCCCCCAAAAATACGCCGTTCAAGGAGGAAAAACGATGAACGATACCCTGAAGAAAGAGGCCGAGGCACTGCGCATTCCGTATGAAAAGATGGGGCGCGTGCTGGTATGGCATGACGAATTTGCCGGCGACGGCATTGACCCGGAGAAGTGGTGCTTCTACCGCACGATGAGCGCCGCCGACCGCGAGTATGACAACAGTGAGCGCTGCATCCGCGTGGAGGACGGTCAGCTGCACATGCAGGTGCACCGCAGCCAGCAGCCGGGCGCCAATTTTTCGCTCAGCGAGGGCTTCACCACCAAGGAGACCATGAATTTCAAGTACGGCTATCTGGAGCTGCGCGCGCGGGTGCCGTTCCGTCATGGGGCGTGGCCGTCCTTCTGGATGAAGAGCGACACCCCCTTTGCCAAGAGCAGCTATATGGCCGAGATCGACATTTACGAGGTTTTTTCCAGCCAGAAGGATGTGGTGGCCAACCTGCACAAGTGGGGCAGCGGCAAGCATGTGATGCTGCCGGGCGGCGAGGGCAGCCTGAACCGCGCCTATACCTTTAAGAATTGGGAAAACCTCAACAATGAGTATCATGTGTACGGCTTTGAATGGACGCCGAAGGAGACCAAATATTATGTGGACGGCGAATGCTATGCCGTCTTCCCGATTGATGAAAGCGGCGAGTTCGGCGATGAGCCGGTGCTGGCCGGCATGAGCGGCTTCCACGATTTTGCCTACCCGATCTTCAACAATGAGATCTTCAGCGAGGGCAGCAGCTGGAAGCCGGAGGGCCGTCTGCTGACCGACGCGGATCCCATGCCGATCGACTATTATCTCGACTATTTGCGGCTGTATCAGAACCCCGCCACAGAGGAGCTGAAGCTTGGCGAAGAAATCCGCGCAGCAAAGAAATAAGAGCGTTCGTTATAAATAGTGTATAAATAATTCTCCCCGCCGGCGGGCATAATACCATAATTTTTTGGAAAAACCGTCATGAAAATTCACCTTGTCCTTTTACCGAAAATGCGGTAAACTGAGAGTACCATAAATCGTTTGGAGGTAACAACAATGGCATTCAAGAAACCCGAAGGCATTTTTATCCCTATGGTCACTCCCTTTAACCCCTCGGATGAGTCGGTTAATGTTAACGGCGTGAAGGAAGTTACCAACTTCCTGATCGACAACGGCATCGACGGCCTGATCCCCAGCGGCTCCAGCGGCGAGATCGTCGCCATGACCAACGAGGAGCAGATGCTGGTCAACCGCACGGTCGTGGAGACCGCTGCCGGCCGCGTTAAGGTGTTCGCTTCCACCGGTGCTTATCGTACCTGCGATGTCATCAAGATGTCCAAGGACGCTGAGGCTGCCGGCGCTGACGGCGTGATGATCGTCACTCCGTGGTACATGGCTCCCAACGAGGCTGAGCTGTATGAGCACTACAAGGCCATCCGTGCGGCCATCAACATCCCGATCATGGTTTATCACAACCCCTACTACAGCACCTGCAATATGTCCATGGACTTCATTGCGAAGCTGTACAATGACGGCCTGATCGATGCGGTCAAGGAGCGTCAGGCGGATGTGTACAACCAGCAGGTTCTGCGCTACAAGACCGATGACAACTTCGGCCTGTTCTACGGCTACGATGTCTGCCCTGTTGAGACTGTCTCCACCTGGGCTGACGGCTGGGTCTGCGGCACCGGTAACCTGTTCCCCCGCGAGAACAAGACTGTCTTCGATCTGGCCAAGGCGCGCAAGATGGAAGAGGCGATGAAGTATCACTTCGAGAAGATCCGCCCCTATCTGCCCCTGTTCACCGAGCCGACCGCTTCCGGTCTGCCCTGCCCGTGGCTGTCCGTCATTAAGGAAGGCCTGAAGATGCGCGGCGTTGACGCCGGTGTCGCCCGTAAGCCCGTTATGGGTCTGCCGGATGACATGGTCGAGAAGGTCAGAAAGACCCTCAAGGAGTTCGGCCACATCTGATGACCGCTCTTGCGTAAGCAAAGCATCCAAAATGCCCGGCGACTGTTGTCGCCGGGCATTTTTCTGCGCCTGGGAGCGAAAAAAATTCGCGCATATCCAAAATTTTAGTTGCTTTTGCCGGCAGATGGGTCTATAATGCTGGTGAATTGCGTTCTTTGTGCAAAAGAGTATTCCGCGGTGCCCGGTGCGGTGCCGCGCGGGGCGCATTGCCGAACGATTTTGAGCAGTGGAGTGTAGGACGATGCTGTATATTCTGACCAACCTGCAGCGCGGGGACAATCAGTGGACCTATGGCGCGATCGACGCGGTAAAGCGGGAATTTACCCGCCGCCGCCTGGAGTGCACGGAGGTGACCAATGTCAAGGACACCATCCGCCGATGTGCCGCGCACGGCGACCCGATCATGATCCCCACGCCGGTCACGGCGCTGTTGCTGCCGATCGTGGAGGAGTGCAACCGGCAGGGGGTGCAGGTGATCGTGCCCAATGGCTTCCTCAATATCGGTGAGCGCTACCGCTACCACTGCGTGAAGGGCGATTTTTACGGGGCGGTGGCCAATGTGCTGCATGGCCTGCGCCGCGCGGATAAGGGCAGCACGGCCATCTTCGGCATGAACACCAATTCACAGGAGGATGTGCTGATCACCGATGCCTTTGTGGCGCAGAATACCGGCATTTCCAATGCGGTGTTCTGCAATGACGGCTCGGTGCGGGATTGCTTTGACCGCTTTTTTGAGGCGCGCAGCAATTTCAATTCCATCATCTGCGTCAATGATTATGTGGCCATTTACCTCATCAGCCGCATGCGCAAGCTGGATCCGGACTATCTGGAGAAAACCTACATTGTCAGCTTTTCCAATACGCTGCTGTCCCGGCTGTATACCACGCCCTTCACCAGCCTGGCGCCGGATATGGACGCCCTGGGCTGCGCCGTGGGCGATATCTATAAGCTGGTCAAGCGCAGCGGCGCCAGCTACCGTGCCATTACCATCTATGTGGGGTATAAGATTTACCAGCGCGGCACCACCCCCGGCTGCTTCGATGAGCTGCCGCACGACTATGTGCCCTATGAGAGCCGCAATGTCTTTTTCCCCACCATCAATGAATTCAATGAGGCCACGGCCTATAATGCTGACCCCGAGGTGGCGCGCCTGCCGCACATCGAGATCTGCCTGAACCGCCTGACGCGGGTGGAGCTGGCGATCCTGATGATGCTGCTGCAGGGCTGCAACAATACCCAGATCGGGGAGGAGCTGTTCCTTTCCGGCGAGACGGTGCGCTACCATCTGAACAAGATGCGGTCCTTCTTTGGCTGCGGCACCCGCGAGGAGATGCGGGCGGTGCTGCAGGATCTGGTTACGCCGGAGCACATCCGCGAATATTTGCGCGAGGGATGAGTTTCCCCGCGCTCAATGGCAAAAGGCTCTCCCCACCGGGGAAGGCCTTTTGGTGTTTTTGCCCGGATTTTTCCACAGTGGGGGCGCTGCCGGCCCTCCCGGAGACCCGTTCGGTGCGCACAGAACACACAGTGTGGTGTGGAAAATTATTCCATCGCGGGAAAAGGTTGCTGAAATTTGTGCAAACGATCTAAATGAAAAATTGATTATTTGGCGTATTTGCTAACAAATTGTGCACGGGTGGTGAATTTCAGCGCAATTTTTACAAAAAAATTTACATTGTTTATACGGCTTATAGTTGTTATAATGAACATGGAAGTGTGGTGTAGTACCCCACTGTCCCTATTTATTGCGGCGGCATGCACCGCGCCGGGTAAAGAGGGGTGGATAGTATTACACACGCCCCGCCGCGCGGGCAGCGCGGGTACGCATATACCAACCATTTTTTTGAAGGGAGTATCCACATGAAAAAAGGAACCATGATGAAAGTGCTGGCATTGGGCCTGGTACTGGTAATGGCGCTGACACTGTTTGCCGGCTGCGGCAAAGAGAAAG
>ERZ808246.105-NODE-105-length-70965-cov-12.377380_pt1 | contig 70965 bp, 69 predicted proteins | sample MGYA00521083_ERZ808246 | MGnify/ENA primary metagenome ERZ808246 (study PRJEB31516, sample SAMN03275577) | gut metagenome | biome: mammalia-associated habitat; material: feces | host: Papio cynocephalus | place: Kenya | collected 2012-07-07 ... | reverse complement strand
AGGAAAATCGATTGCGAACCTAAAGATCCCTAGTGCTAAATCCTAAAGACGGGGATTATATCATATGTGCATGAAAGTGCATACCCTTTTGTTTCATTCCTTATTGACAAATATCCAGCGGACGAAAAATAGGCCAAAACCCAGCTCTGGCCTACTAAAATCAATAGCAAAAATTTTTTATGGGAATCGAAAAACTACGAATTAACTCCTAAAGATGGGATAAAGCTTATCTTTGGGTCAAGGAAAACCTTCCTCGCTAATGACAGTTTCCTCGGTTTGGAATAATATAAGAATATGAGTTCTTCTTATTACTATTTAAATTCGTATCAAAAACGCGGCAAGATGGGGATATCGCGGAAGGCTTTCGAAGATATCGCCACTTTAGCGGCCAATTCCCTTCAAGGGGTGAGCGTCAACAAACGCTCGCCTAGCTTTTTCAATTTGACAAGCCCCGTACGCGCCATCTTCCGAAAAGATGGGCGTGTGGAAATTCAGATTGAAGTCTCTTTGAAGAAGGATTCCCCTGTGCATGACATTTGCCTAAAAATCCAAGAGGCGATCGCCAATGCCATCTCCATGATGGTGGAAACGGTTCCTGTTTCGATTGCCGTGCATGTCACTAAATTTCGATGAAAGAAAAGAACGAAAAAACCAGTGAGATGGAACTTCGTAGCTACCAAAAGGCTACGTTGTTTCTTTTTTATCCCTTCTTAATCGATTTCATGAGCAACGTTCTTGGCTCTTTTACCAAAGGATATGATTTTTGTTTGAGCTTTGGCTCTTTAGGGTGCCTCATGCGATTTCTTAGGGAAACGCCTCTTTTCGGGAGTTCTTCTTTCTCTCTATTTCTCGGCGTATCCCTCTCCTTTATCTTGCTTCTATGCTCCCTTTTTCTCACTTTGAAAGCCGCCAAAGGCAAGAAGTATCCCATTTATATCGTCTTGGTCCTTCTTGGAAGCGATTTTCTATATACTTCTTCCTTGTATTTTTCGTTCATGCCTTATCCTATGCCCCTTATTAGCTTTATTATTTCCTTCTCCATCCATGCTGTTTTTGTCTTTCTAGTCTCTCTTCTTTTGTGGAAATATGATAAACTAAATGGCCTTTTAGCGAAGGAAAGAAAGGAAAGGAAGATCCAATGAGCGAATTTGCGAAGCCGATGACACGTGGAAAAGCCGAAGAAATCTCTCTTTTCGCGATTTACGATCTTCTTATCTACAACGAAATGGGCGAAGTGGCGGAGGTCGAAACGATCGTCAGCGGTCTATCCGCCCGGCCTTACGAGGAAGTTGATGTCTATATTAAAAGGATGCTTGTTGCCTTCTTGAAGCATAGCCAAGAAATCGTCGATTGCTATCAAGCGAAAATGAATAAATGGAAATTCTCGCGGCTTAACAAGGTGGAGCAAGCCATTCTCTTTTTGGCTTATTGCCATTTCTATTACGATAGCGAAGAAGTCGCCAAGGCCGTTGTCATCAATTTTTCCGTCTCTTTCGCCAAAAAATATCTCGGCCCAGAAGACTATAAATTCGTCAATGGCATTCTCGACAAGGTATTAGTCCGTGAATAAGGGAGAAAAAAGGATCCTATCCGTAAGCGAAGTCAACGCCTCTATCAAAGGCATACTGGAGGGGATTCCTTTTTTCGCTTCCCTTGTCGTCAAAGGCGAGATTTCAAATTGGAAGCGTTACAAAAGCGGCGTCTTCTTCGATTTGAAGGACGAAAAAGGGGCGAGGCTTTCTTGCACCATTTGGAACGATTACTTGGAATATCTTCCTTTTTCCCCTAAAGATGGCGATGAGGTTCTCGCTTATGGAAAGCTGTCGGTATATGCCTTGAAGGGCCGCTACAGCCTTTCTGCTTTTCGTCTTGAGAAACAAGGTTTAGGTAGTTCTCTATTGGCCTTAGAAGAGCTAAAAAAGAAGCTTAGCAAAGAAGGTTTATTCGATGAAAGCCGAAAAAGGGAGCTTCCGAAATTCCCTAAAGCTATCGGCATCATATGCGGGAAAGACAGTGCCGCCGAAAGCGACCTTCTAAAAAACATAAGTCGGCGGTATCCTTTGGCGGATATCTACGTTTTCAATGCCATCGTTCAAGGGAGCTTAGCTCCCAAAAGTCTCTTAAATGCCATCGAAAAGGCTTCGAAAGCGCCGCTTGACGTTTTGATTTTGGCAAGAGGGGGCGGATCGAACGAGGATTTGTCCTCGTTTAATGACGAAAGGGTTGTGCGAGCCTTCTCTTCTTTCCCTAAACCGACTATCAGCGCAGTAGGGCATGAAATCGATGTCACATTGGTGGATTTCGTAAGCGATAAGCGAGCAAGCACGCCAACCGGGGCGGCCGAGCTTGCCACGCCAGACCTCGAGGAATTAAAAGAGACCCTCTTGGAAGACGAAAAAAGGCTTCAAGGGTCCTTGCAAAAGCTTATATCCATTAAAGAGGCAAAGCTTCGCTCTTTGTCTTCGAGGCCTTTCTTCCTCGATCCCACAAGTGCTTACCGGCTTTTCGAGGAAAAACTCGAAAACTACCGCAAGCGCCTTCATAATCAAATGGAAAGCAAACTCTCCTTTTTGGCGCTTCGGCTAAAGAAAGATCAAGAGAAACTTGAGCTTTCTTCGCCAAAAAAGACGATTGGGCGCGGTTATAGCATGCTTCTTGACGAAAAAGGGGAAGTCCTATCGAGCGCGCAAGAATTAAGCGAAGGCACTCGGTTTAAAGCAATCTTGCAGGATGGTATAGTTAAAGCAATAAGCGAAGGGAAGGAACAGGATGAGTAACGAAGTGGAAAAAGAAGAATCCTTCGAGAAAAAGATCGAAAGGCTCGAAGAAATCGTAGCGAAGGTAGAAAATGAGGTTCTCCCTCTTGCAAAAGCCATGTCCTATTATCAAGAAGGCATTAAGCTCATTAAAGATTGCGAGTCGCTTTTGAAGGACGCCAAGAGCAAAATCATTATTGAAGAAAAGTAAATATATAGAATAAAAATAGTATTTATATAGTATTTTATTTATTCTGGGAAACATTGTGTTTATCGATAAAATCTCTCAAAATAGTCCAATAGACGTTAAAAAACTTACCTACAAAGAAATTGATGTTTTAGCAGAGGAAATCCGCGAGGAGATCCTGAAGGAGACATCGCTTTATGGCGGCCATTTAAGCTCCAATTTGGGGATGGTCGAATTGACGCTTGCGCTTTATCGCTCTTTCGCTTTCCCTAGCGACAAGTTGCTTTTCGATGTTGGCCATCAAAGCTATACGCATAAGATTTTGACGGGGCGAAGCCTTAAAGACCTTGGCAGCATGCATCGAGGGAGTCGCTTTTGCGACACGAAGGAAAGCGTCTATGACCCTGTTGATGCCGGACATAGCTCGACCTCTCTTTCCTTGGCTGAGGGATTTGCTTTGTCTAGGGATCTAAAAGGCGAGAAATCCGATGTGGTGGCGGTTATTGGGGATGCTTCCATCGCCAATGGCCTCTCTTTCGAAGCCCTTAATTCCATTGGCACAAGCGGAACCAAAGTCATCGTCATCCTTAACGACAACGACATGTCGATAAGCGCTCCAAGCGGCGCCCTTTCGCGCTTCTTTAGAAAGATTTCGACCGACAAGCTCTATAACAAGGCCAAGGTGGCTTATCGAAAGGGTTTAACCAAAAGCAAAATCGGCCGTTCCTTCTATGCTTTCTCTTTTTTCATAAAGAACCAAATCAAGAGGGCCTTCGTTCCGGTGACCCTTTTCGAAACGCTTGGTTTCACTTATCTTGGTCCCGTCGATGGGCACGATGTTAAAGCGATGGAAAAAGCCTTTCGAAACGCGAAAAACACAACCAAACCGACTTTGGTCCACGTGATAACGAAAAAAGGGAAGGGATATCCCTTCTCCGAAGAGGACAAAGACGGCTCTTTTCATAGCGTCCCTCCTTTCTTTTTGGAAACGGGGAAAAAGAAAGAAGTGAAGAAAGGCTATTTATCTTTCCCGGAATTCTTTGGGAACCTCGTCTATGAAAAGATGAAGGAAGACGAGAAAACGATTTTGATTGCCGCTGCCATGATAAAAGGCAGCGCCCTTGAGAAAGCCTTTTCCTCTTTTCCTAGGCGCTCTTTTGACGTCGGGATCGCCGAGGAACATGCCGTGACTTTGGCGAGTTCTTTCGCCTTGAACGGCTTTCATCCCATCGTCTCTCTTTATAGCACTTTTTTGCAACGCTCCTATGACGAGCTTCTCCATGATTGCGCTCGCAAAGGCGTTTCCATGACGCTTCTAATCGATCGGGCGGGTTTGCCCGGGAAAGATGGCGAGACGCATGCGGGGATATATGACGTCGCTTTCTTAAAGTCGATTCCCCATGTTTCCGTCTTTATGCCGAAGGATTTTCTCGAAGCGAAGGAACTTTTTATGGACTCCTTTGAAGAAGGGAAGGGGATTTACGCCATCCGGTATCCTAATCTTTTAAGCCCCGTCGAAGGAAAAGGGGAGATAAAGCTTCTAGATGGCTATTCTCTTTTAAAGGAGAAAGAAGAGGGCTCTTCATCGCTCCTTTTGACGATTGGACCAAGCGGTTTGGCGCTTCGAGACGCCCTTTCGGAAGAGTTCAAAGGCGAGATCCTCTCTTGCTTCTCTTTAGAGCCCATTCCTTCTTCGCTCCTTGACGAAATAAAGAAATTCAAAACCCTTTACGTCTATGACCAAACGGGAACCGAGAAAGGGTTCGCGGAATCTTTGAAATCGCTTTTATTCGATAAGAAAATCGATATTGACGCTCATTTCTTCGTTCTTCCAAACGCCTTTGTCCCTCATGGAAGCAAAGAGGAGGAAGAGGCTTTTTTCGGACTTGATGTCAGAACGCTCAAAGAAAAGATTCTTTCCTTTGAAAGCAGAAGCGGAAGAAATGCTAAGATTGAAGCATGAGCAAGGTCATTCTCCATATCGATCTCAATGCGTTCTTTGCCACCGCCGAGCGCCTTCGCCATCCGGAATGGAAGGGGGAGCCAATCATCGTCGGCGGGGAAACCTTTCGAGGCGTTGTTTCGACTTGTTCCTATGAGGCGCGTTCCTTTGGCGTGCGAAGCGCGATGCCGATAGTCGAAGCCAAACGCCTTTGTCCGAAAGGGCATTTCGTTCCTTGCGATTTCCCATATTATTCAATGCTTTCGCGGTCTTTTTTCGCTTATCTAAGAGAAGTGAGCCCTCTTATCGAAGAGGCGTCCATCGATGAAGGATATCTCGATATCACTCGCCAAATTCGAAAAGAGCAGGATCCCCTTTCCTATTTGAAGAAAATTCAAGAAGGTTTGCTTTTGCGGATCGGCCTACAAAGTTCGCTTGGCGTTGCTCCGACGAAGTTTTTGTCCAAGATGGCCAGTGACATGAAAAAACCGATGGGTATTACCATTTTGCGAAGGAAGGATCTCGAAAAGCTTCTTTATCCCTTGCCGATTTCTTCTTTTTTCGGGATCGGAAAGAAAAGCGCTCCAATCTTAGAGGCCCATGGCATCAAAACGATTGGCGATTTGAAACGCCGCTTTGAGAAGGAGGATCCCTTTCTAAAAGCCCATTTCGGAAAGATGTATCAAACTTTGAAAGAGGAAGTCAATGGCTATGGGGATGATCTTGTCGACCCTTCTCCCTACGATCCCAAAAGCATCGGCCATAGCGAAACCTTTCCTTTTGACACGGACGAGGAAAAGCGAATCAAAGAAAAGATCTCGGAATTGACCCATCTTTCCTTCTTATCGCTTGAAAGGGAGAAAAAGAAAGTCAAGACGGTGCAACTTCTCGCGAAAGATAGCTCCTTTCATTCCTTTACGAGGAGCCATTCCTTCGAAGAAGGGGTTAACGATGAAGAGACGTTAAAAAAAGAACTCCTAAAGCTTTACGAGAAGAATTTCCTAGGCAAAGAGCTTCGCTTGGTTGGCGTCTCTTTCCAAAACCTCATCGATCCTTTCAAAGAGACCGTCCAAATGAATTTTTGGAATTATGGCGATTACGAAAAGCTCGACAAGACAAAGTTATTGGTCAATGAGCTCAACCGGAAGCTTGATAAGCCGCTTCTGAAATTAGCGAGCAAAGAGAAAAAGAAATAATGGATATCTTAGAAGCGGCAAGAATTTATCTCGAAGACAAAAGGGTCGCAAAAGGCAGCAGCGAAATCACCCTTCTGAACTACAAAGAAGACCTTAAGCTTTTCTTTCTCTTCGAAAAGGACCTTCTCAAAACGACCGATGATCTCAAAGAAGAGATGCTCGCCGATTACTTGCTTTTCCTCGATAAGGAATATAAGGCGACTTCCACAATCCTTCGACGGGCTTCCTCTCTTTTGGGCTTTTACGCCTTTCTTTCCGACGAAGGGCTTTATAAAGGGAGGCTTCCTGATTACGAGAAGCCGCGCCATGAAAAGAGAATTCCGAACGTTCTTACTTACGAAGAGGTGGAGCGGCTATTGGAAGCGCCTTGCATCGCGACGGATTCTGGGATGCGCGACAAAGCGATGCTTGAGCTCCTATACGCTTCTGGCCTCCGCGTGAGCGAACTTCTTTCCCTTCGCTTCAAAGATGTTGATTTTCTTAATCGAACGCTCGATGTCGTGGGGAAAGGCGCCAAGGAAAGAATTGTCCCTTTTAGCAAATTCTCCGACAAATACCTTGAGAAATATCTTGATGGCCCAAGAAAAAGAAACAAAGGGAAGGACACCCCTTACCTTTTTTTGAACCGTTTCGGCAAACCGATTTCTCGCGTTTACTTTTTTAAGGCCATTCAAAAATACGCCAAAGAAGCCAATATTGATAAGCCTGTTTCGCCGCATAGCCTTCGCCATAGCTTCGCCACCCATCTTTTGGAACAAGGCGCGAGCTTAAGAAGCGTGCAAGAGCTTTTGGGGCATTCAAAAATCACGACGACGGAGATTTACACGGAAGTCTCCGTGGGTCGAATCATGAGCGCCTATGACTTATATAGCAAAAAGAAGTAAAATAGGATGGTGAGGTAAGACCATGGAATATCCTTATAAAAGAATTTTCTTAATTGTCGCCGATAGTGCCGGCATCGGCGAAGAGCCGGATGCTGAGAAGTTTGGCGATAGGGGATCGAATACTTGGAAGCATGCCGCCGAAAGCGTCGGCTCCATCCATGTGCCTAATATGGAAAGGATGGGTTTGGGCTTTTTGGACGACATCCCTGGCGTGAAGCCTTTTATAGATTCCGATTCCTTTGCGCTTGCCCTTCGCGAAAGAAGCAATGGCAAAGACACGATGACTGGACATTGGGAGATGATGGGGGTTCTCACGACGAAGCCTTTTAAGACCTTCACGGACACGGGTTTCCCCAAAGAGCTTATCGACGAACTCTCTTTGCGCACGGGCCATAAGATTATTGGGAATATGGCTATGAGCGGAACGGAGATCCTCAAAGTTCTCGGCGAAAAGCAGATGATGGAAAATAGCCTTATTGTCTATACGAGCGCCGATAGCGTCCTTCAGATTGCCGCTCACGAAAAGGTGACGGGTCTAGAGGAACTCTATCGATGTTGCGAAATCGCCCGCGAGCTTTGCATGAAGCCCGAGTGGCGGGTGGGACGTGTCATTGCCCGTCCTTATCTAGGGACTTCCAAAGCCGATTTCAAAAGAACCGCAAACCGTCATGACTATGCCCTTAAGCCCCCCATGGCGACCGATATGGATATCCTAAAAGAACATTCTTTCATGACGAGTTGCGTGGGAAAAATTAGCGACATCTTCGATGGAGCTGGCGTCACAAAGAGCGTGCATACGATTTCGAATTTGGATGGCATGGATAAAACCATCGACCAAGTCAAAAACGAAGATTGGACGGGACTTTGCTTTGTGAACCTCGTGGAGTTCGATAGCGAATACGGCCACCGAAGGAATCCTAAGGGCTATGCGAGAGCGTTAGAGGATTTCGATAAGCAGCTTGGGATCATGATCCCCCTTCTTAAAGAGAGCGACCTCTTGCTCGTTACGGCGGACCATGGAAACGATCCGACCTTCAAAGGGACCGATCATACCAGAGAGAAGGTGCCTTTGCTCGCTTATAGCAAGTCGATTAAGCGCGGCAAGCTTCTTCCCGAAGGCGATAGCTTTGCCAATATCGGCGCGACGATTCTTAAAAATTTCAATTTGAAGAAAAACGACGATTTGATTGGAACGCCAATCGATGAAATACTAGGAAAGTAGGTAATTAAAATGAAAAAAACACATTCTTTCGTTTTCGCTTTGTCTTTCTTGCTTTTGTCCTCTTGCGGAGGCCAAAGCCTTGAATCTTCCTCTTCTTCCTCGATTATCGAAGAAGACCCTTTAACGATTCTTTCTCCCGCCGGGGCGCCGACCCTTGCGCTTTATAATCACATCGATGACGAGAATTTCTTAACGACCAAAGACGCCACGCAAGTGGCTTTGGCAATGAAGACTGCAAGCAATAAGGACGCTTTGATTTTCGATGGGGTCAATGGCTTGAAGTTCCATAAAGCGAAACAAACTTCCACTGATTGGAAGCTTGCGAGATGGTTGACGGGAGGCAATTTCTACATCGTTTCCACAAAGCACACCAAAGAGGACATCTTCGACGAGAATAGCAAGATTCTTTCCTTTGGGAATGGCCTTTTGCCCGATAAAGTCTTTCGCTCTTTGGTAACAAACAAATGGCATTGGACGATAAACGAAGAGAATATCAAATACGAGGCGGGAACCTCTCAAGTTTCGGCGATTTTAGGAAGCGAGAATTACGCTTCTTATGATTATTACTTTATTGCGGAACCGTCTTTGCAAGCGGCCAAGACGAATCTCAAAAGCAAAGGGATAGAAGCTTCGATTAACGAGATTTATAACCTTCGAGAGGAATGGAAAGACTATTCTGGAATGGAATACATTCCTCAAGCGGCTCTCTTTGTGAATGCTACAAGCTACCAAGCGAAGAATGAATCCTTTGCCAATCTCCTTGAGGAAGTGGACGAAAATCTCAATGATGCCATCTATAATCCTCAGAAAATCGTTTCTTTCCTAAATGAAAAAGAGCCGAACTCCGATAATCAAGCGGATAGGCTTGGTTTTAAAGCGGCGCTAGTAGGGCTCCTCCAAAAAGAAGAAGCCAACCGTTTTGGGATGATCGACACCAAAAAAGTGCCTAATGCAAAAGAATTCGTGAACACCTTTATGGAGAAGATCGGCGAATCGGTAAGATTCGACGATTCCGATTTCCTCTCTTAATATATATAAGGAATAAGATGAAGAAAAAACGCCCTCTCCAAAAATGCGTCTCATTTGCGCTTGGCGTTTTTTTCTTTATTTTCTTTTGGTGGCTTTTGAGCTTTTCCCTAGAAGCGAACGACCTTCATTACCTTCCTTCGCCTTTTAGAATATTCGAAGAAGTGGGGGTGCTTCTTTTTGGGGGAGGCGCTTTAAAGACATGGTCCGCTATCGGTTATAGCAGCTTGAAGCTTTTTATCGGCTTCTCGATTTCCTTTGTCTTGGCGCTTGTGCTTGGCACTCTATCGTCCTTATTTCCGCTCTTTGCCTCTTTCGAAAAAAGCCATATCCTCCTTTTTCGAAGCATCCCAACCGCAGGGATCGCCCTCGTTTTAGGGACGGCCTTTTGGCTTGAGCTACCTTTCTTACAGCCTTTTATTCCATCTCTTTTGACGATTTTGGTTGCTTTTCCGATTCTTTATCAAGGCTTTCTCGATGGCATTCTTGCGATAGGAGACGAGGTGAAAGATGCACTTCGTCTCGAAGGAGCGGAGCGCAAAATGGAAAGCGTTCTTTTTGTGTATTGGCCTGGTGCATCGAATTTTATCATTCTTTCCATAACGCAAGCTCTTGGCCTTTCCTTTAAGGTGACTATTATGAGCGAAATAGTCACAAACTCCGGAACCTCGAAGGCGATGGGGCTAGGGACGCTTATTGGGAAGGCTATAACTTTGGATGCCGATTTGGAGGCTGCTCTAGGCTACTCTTTGATTGCCGTCCTTTTGGTTTTCGTCGTTGACGGCATCTTCTTTTTCCCTAAGAAAAAAATAGAAGAAGAAATAAGCGATTAGCAAATTGCAAAGAAATCTTATCGGGCCGAAATAGGTCTATTTTTTATTTTTTAGAGGAAAAAGAATGGGCCGATGATATCATTAGGCGTTTGACGAGAACGTCAATTTATTCCATCAATTAAGCAAATATAGAAAGTTGATTGGAAATCGTTGTGGATGGAATGAATAAACTTATCGGTGGATCGTTCGATTTTCATTCAAAAATGCATTAGTTATTATTTAGTAGACCTCGATGGCGGTGCAAAACCACTCGAATAAAAGGTTTAAAAAACAAAAAGCATTTAAATTTCAAAAACATTCTAAACGAATAAATGTAACTAGAATTTAGAGCTAGTTAACATAATGGACATTAAGCGAACTAATCTATTTTAAAGCTTTAGAAGCGGTTAATATAAACAAATTAGTAGTTTAAAATTCAGCTTCTAATTTTCTATTTGCTTTCGCTGCCGCTTTTGATAACGGCCTCCTTTCCACTAAAAGAGGTCTTTAAGCTTTCTTACTTGCTTATTTCGTCAAAAAAAGCGATCGCCTTGACCGCTTTTACTTCTGAGATTCCTTTTGAATCTTTCTTTAAAGGTTTCCAAAGTATCTTTACATATGACGTTAATGCTTCTTTGAATCCAAAAGCTCTTCGAGAGAAAGCTCTTTTCTACGAGCCTCGGAAAGGATATGAAGAACGAAGTCTCCGCCATCGAGAACGATCCATTCGGATTCCTCATTTCCCTCCGGCTTTTTCGTTTCCTGTCCTTTTTCTTCCAAGAAATCCAAAACGCTTTCGCTAAAGGAATAAGCCGCGCGAGGATTGGGCGCGGTTACAATAATTACATCATCGTAAAACGGGGAACGACCTTTCGCGCTTATGACTTTGATGTCTTCCGCTTTCTTTTCTTCTAATAAATGGACAATGCTTTCGGTGATTTTTTCCATTCCTATTCTCCTGAATAATAATCGAAACACTCTTTGCTTAAGGGGTCTTCGATTCGGGTTTTCGTTTTCTTTTCCAAAAACTCTTTGTTTGCTTTGAGGACATTTTTGAATCCTTTTTCATAATCGTGAAGGCAATCGGCGATTAGATTACTTGAGTCATAGCCTCTGGTGGGTTCGATTTTATCGGCGCTATAGAGGATCATCGCCAATGGGCTCATTCTTTTGGAGCCGGTGCAATGGTTTTTGATTGCATCGAATATCTCTTCGTCTTCGATCCCAAAAAGCTCCTTGGCTAGAGTCACGCCGGAATATTGATGCACGGCATAAGAAGGCAAATTCTTTACATTTAGATTGGGGAAACTCTCCTTCGCTTTCAAGCGGCCTTCGGCGTCAGAAAGATATTTCCCTAAATCGTGGATGGCTCCCGCGATATAACCCTTCCCAAAAAGCGAATGCAAATGGTTGGAACGAACGATTTCTTCACAAAGGTGAGCCACGCTAAAAGAATGGACGGTCCTTCTTGAGCCGATTGTCCCCTCGATTTTTTTAACATAATAAAGTTTATGCTTTTCGATGTAGTTTATGACGGTTTTGGGTGTGTCAATGCTTCTTAGGTTTCTAATGTCATGGGAAGCGACTTCCCCAGAATCATAAAAATGAAGTCCTCGCATGTTGAACCGCCTGATGTTTTCCTTCTTGAGTTCGAAACCAGGGCGTGGAGAAAAAAGAATGTGGCAAGTCTTGGAAAGAAGATCTGGGTCTTTCCAACGATCGAAACTATTCACTTCGTCGGCGCCTATTAAAAAGTAAAGATCTTCTTTTTTATAGATGGATTTGAAATGCTGTACCGTTTTAATGGTATAGCTGATGTCGTCTTTTTCCTTTATCTCATAGTCGCTAATCGAAAAACAAGGGTTTCCAGCAATGGCCGCCTCCACCATGGCTAGCCGATCGTTTTCGCTTTCCTCGGTTATTTTCCAACGAGGCGCCTTGGCGGGAATGAAAAGAACTTTCGCCCCAAAAAGCTCGGAGCTGGCTGCATTTGCTATTCTTAAATGTCCGTTGTGAGGAGGATCGAAAGAGCCTCCAAAGAGGATGAGAGCCATCTTTTTATTTGTTCTTCAAGACGATTCGATCTTTTTTCTCTTTGTTTTCCCGATAAAGGGTCAAGATACGGCCGAGGCGATTCACGGGTTCGCTTCCAGTCTTCATAGCGAGTTCTTCCAAAAGCGCATCCGGCGTTTTTTCGCTTGTCGGAAGCACTTTGATTTTGATGAGCTCGTGGGCTTTTAAGGCGTTTTCCACCACTTTCAAAACGTTCTCGTCGATTTCGCCTTTCCCCAAAGTGATAGTTGCTTTAAGGGGATTGGCTAAGCTTCGTAAATAGGCTCTTTCCTTGGTTTTTAGCATTATCATTTCCTCTTTTTCGTTATCTTTGGCGCGGATGTGTAAGCGCCGATTCCCTTAGGCAAATAAAGACGGTATCTCTCTTTGGGAAGACCATGAAGGCTTATCCAGCCAAAACCGGCGATTCCGAAATCCCTATCTTCTTCTTTTTCGAAGGCGAAATCGAATGCGTCAAAGTCTTTGCTTGTTTTTAAGTTCGAAAGGCGTGGCTTTAGCGCTTTCTTTTCCAAATATTTGTCGAAGAGCGAGACCATGTCCTTTTTCGGCGTTATGCGCTTGATTTCGGTTTTCATGGAGAAATAGCATGTTATAGGTATAGCCTTGCGTTTGCTTTCCAAAACATCGAAATGGGCCAATAGCCCAAAGAAAAGACTTCCTTTGTTTTGCAAAGCAAAGGTAAGGGGAGAGACTGTTTCCCCCTCTTTCACGATGAGCTCTTTTGGCGTATCGGAATGTCCGAATAAGCTGTTATCGATGTTGAATCCTTCAGTGTCATAAAGATAAGAATCTTTGTCTAAGGGGATACGAAGGACGGGAGAAAGGGTATCGAAGTAATTTCCGCCGGCAATCGTCTTTCCCGTGTCGTTCTTATAGGTCGACAAAAAGGTGCTTATAAGGAGTGTTTTTCCGCTTTTGGAGGCGCCAATAAGATAAATATCGCGCCCCTTCCTCTCCTCTTTTATTTTCTTTCGGACGGGTTCGAGGTCAAATCCTCGATAGACGGAAGTAAGATAGACTTCCTTGGAAGTGACGTTTTGAAAGCCAGCTCTTTTGAAATGAAGTGCTACGTATTCGCCTAATTTTTCGTCATCGATATCCTTGGGAAGGAGGTCGCGCTTGTTGGCAAGGATGAGAATAGGCACATCTTTTAGCAAAGAAGAAACCTCTTTCACGAAGGAAGATTCGAAAGAAAACAAGTCAATCATATAAACGAAGAGAGCGGGTTTTCCTTTGGCGATGGAAAGCATTTTCAAAAAGGATTCCGAAACGCTGTTCTCTTTGGGTGCGTCGTTCCACCTCGTTTCTTGGAAGCAGGTCGAACAAAGGAGAGGGTGCCCTCCTTCCAAAAGCTTTGTCTCTTTGGAGATATACCCTTCCGCCGCAGCATCTGTTTCTTGTAAAGCGGCTCCACACCGGTAGCACCGCTCCACCTTTTTCATTTCTTCCATGTTTCCCCCTCCTTATTCAATAAGGTATTGTACGGAAGGCGTTCGATTTCTCTTCTTCTTTTCTTTTCGAATAGCCTATTAAAACGGGTGAAGAACGGTTCTTTTCCCGTTATTTTATCGCTTAATATGAAATAGATATGAGCGCCCTTTGCCGCCTTAAAATCGGTCATCAATTGGTCTCCGATAAGAGCTACTTCTCCCTTTTTCCAACCTTCTTCCTTTAGAATCTTTTTTAATTTAAAAGAAAAAGGCTTCATGAGCATTGGGTAAAAAGGAACGCCGAGCTTTTTGGCGAAATTCTGCACCCTTTTCCCTTGCCCATTGGAGGCGATGGCGATTTGAAAGCCGTTTCGCTGGCATTCGTCTTTTAAGGCTTTTGCCTTGTCTTTGACGTCCTCGAAAGTATCATAAAAGGAGGCCAAGGTGTTATCCATGTCAAAAAGCAAGACTTTGATGCCCTTCTCCTTTAAAAGAGAATAAGGCAAGTCATAAGCGCTTTGGACTCGGATATCGGGTAAAGAAATCCTCATCAATCGTCATCTCCATTATTTTCAAGAAGGTCGTCGAAAAGGCTAATCTGTTCAAAATCGCCTTTCGGGTTTTCGCCGTTTTCGGAAGCGTCAAGATCGCTTTCGGCGTTTTCTTCTTCCCGAATCGGATGGGATTTAATAGTGTCGTCTACCACGAGCGAATCGCTTCTCGAGAAAGAGACGATTCGTGATTTAGAAGAGAAGCTATCGCCTGTTTTGGCATAGCTTTCTAGCGGCGTCGCATTGAAATCCTGCCACGTGACATCCGTCCTTTGGCCATTGTTAAGAACGACATCCACGCTGAAGGGAGCTTGTTTGTTGTCGGTTTTTAGAATGTCGATAAGGCGGTTCGGATCTTTTTTGAAAACGTTATAGAGGACGGTCGCTTTGTCGAGACGATGCCCCAAAGGAATGTTTTTGAGGATGTAAACGCGTGCGACCCCCCGATCGGTAAGAAGCAGGATTTTGCTATTCGGATTCGCCTCTGGATCGAAGGACAGAAGACCGCAAAGCTCTTTTCCATGGAAGGAACCGGCTTTTAGGCCGCCACTCCTAGGATTGGAAATCCAAATGTCATTCTCGTTATAGAAGCAAGCCTTGCCGTCACTCGAGGCGATGAATAAGTTGCTATCGCCACTCGATAGGGCGACATCCACCAAAACGTCTTCCTTCCCGAGTCGTAAGGCGCTAATCGGACGGGAACGACGGACGACTGGGAAGCTATCGAGCCGGATCCTTTTGATAACGCCGTTCTTGGTTAAGAGAATAACGTAAAGATCGTTTCTGAAGTGACGGACGACGAAGCCGCCGACAAGCTTTTCGTTGGCATCGATGGCCACAAGCATGTTGACATGGAAGCCTTCGTCGTTCCACTTCGTCTCCTTGATTTCGTTGACTGGGATATAGAGATAGTTTCCTTTGTTTGTGAAGAAGAGGGCGAAATCGGTGGTTTCACATTCCCCTTCGAATATGAAAGCGTCGCCGTTTTTGATGCCAGGCTTTGCCCCATTTTGGCCACCAGACCCCTTCCAACTCTTTAAGGAGCTTCGCTTAATGTAGCCATCGCGCGTGGCGACAAGGCGACATGTTTCTTTGGCGATGAGATCGCGCTTATCAAGCACAACCTCCCCTTCCTCTTCGCGAACTTCCGTTTTCCTCTCGTCGCCGTACTTTTTGACGATGGTCTTAAGGTCGCTTATAATCAGTGCTTCCCGCTTCTTTTGATCGTTAAGGAGTTCGGAAAGCTCTTGCATTTGCGTTTCAAGAGAAGCCTTTTCGTTTTCTAAGACGGTGATATCGGTATGGGAGAGTTTATAAAGAGGCATCATCAAAATCGCTTCCGCTTGCCGATCGCTGAAAGAGAAACGCGAAATGAGGTTCTTCTTGGCGTCTGCTTTATCTAGGGATGCGCGTATGGTTTTAACGACTTCGTCGAGAATCGAAATGGCTTTGATAAGGCCATCGACGATCTCAAGGCGAGTGGCGCATTTATCGTAAAGATAATGGCTGCGGCGAGTGATCACTTCGAGCTGATGCTGTATGTAGCAATCGCAATAAGACAAGAGGTCAAGGGTTTTGGGGCGATCGTCGACAATCGCCATCATATGGGCCGTGTAATTCGTTCGGAGTTGCGTTTTGGCCATCAAATAGGCAAGGATGGCTTCGGGCTTGGCGTCATCTTTCAAATCGATGGCGATCCTTAAACCTGTTTTATCGGTTTCGTCGCGAACCTCTTCGATTCCCGGGATGGTCTTATCGTGACGGATTTTGTCGATGCTTTTCACCAAGAGGGATTTGTTGATTTGATAAGGGATCTCGCTCACGATGATTTGCTTTTCGCCTTTTTCGGAAACAACAATCTCCGCTTTCGAGGAGATGACGACTTTCCCTCGCCCCGTTCGATAGATGTCTTTCAACGATTCGGATTCGAAAATGATGCCACCAGTTGGAAAATCAGGACCTGGCACCAGTTCCAAAAGAGGCTCAAGCGCGCAATTCGGGTGTTTAATTCGATAAATGATGGCATTGGTGATTTCGCCGAGGTTATGGGGTGGAATAGAAGTCGCAATACCGACGGCGATGCCTTCGCTTCCGTTGCAAAAGAGATTGGGGAAGCGACTTGGCAAGACGGAAGGTTCGAACTGGGCGTCGTCGAAAGTCAATTCCATCTCGACCGTGTCTTTATCGATATCGGCCACAAGCTCATTGGCCAATGCGCTTAAGCGAGCTTCTGTATAACGGAAAGCCGCGGCGCTATCGCCGTCGATGGAGCCATTATTCCCTTGGAAGTCCACCAAGGGGTAGCGGTAAGCCCAAGGCTGCGACATATGGACGAGCGCTTCGTAGATGGAGGAGTCGCCATGCGGGTGATATTTGCCCATGACGTCCCCAACGATGTGGGCGCATTTTTTGGTGGGCTTATCGATTGTATTGCCCGTCTTCCACATATCGTAAATGATGCGGCGCTGGACTGGCTTTAAACCATCGCGGGCATCTGGAATCGCACGATCTTGAATGACGTCTTTGGCGTAGATGGCGTATTTTTCGCCCATTAAATCGTCAAGGGCACCTTTGACGATGTTTTCGACGATTGTTTCTTCCTCTTTCTTTCTCTTCATAGTTATTTCCCGATTTTGACTTCGTTGACGAAAGTGTCTTCGTTATTGAAAGTGACGTTCTCTTTGATCCAATTCCAACGGAGGACGCTGTCTTTTCCCATGAGGGTTCCAATGCGTTTCTCCACCAAAAGGGGATCTTCAATCGAAACCCTTGTGAGAATTCGCGTTTGCTTGTTCATTGTGGTGTCGCTTAACTGACTGGCATTCATCTCGCCAAGACCTTTGTAGCGGTTAATGCCATAGCCTGGGCCGATTTTTTCTTTGGCCTTCTCGAGTTCTTCGTCACTCCAACAATAGATATGCTTGGAAGTGTCGCTCTTCTTATAGACGCGATAAAGGGGAGGTTGAGCGATGTAGACCATCCCTTTTTCGATAAGCGGCTTCATATAGTTATAGAAGAAAGTCAAAAGGAGCGTTTGAATATGGGCGCCATCGGTATCGGCATCGGTCATGATGATGATTTTGCCATAATGGCTTTCTTCGGGATCGAAATCTTGTCCGACGCCGGCGCCGATTGTTTGGATGAGCGTGCTAAATTCCACGTTTTCAACGATGCGTTCCATCGAAACGCTATCGGTATTGAGCGGTTTTCCTCTTAAAGGCAAAATGGCTTGATGGAGGCGATCGCGTCCCGCTTTGGCGCTTCCGCCCGCGGAATCCCCTTCAACAATGAATAACTCGTTGTTTTTGTAATCCTTCGACTGCGCGCTGGCAAGCTTGTCGCTAATGATAAGGTCGTTGGTCTTTTTCTTGACGCCGCGAGCCGCTTCACGGGCTTTTCTGGCCGCTTCTCGCGCTTCTTTCGAAGCCATGCATTTTTTTACCAAGTCCACGGCAAAGGCTTTGTGCTCGCTTAAGTAGTAGCTGAGGTTTCGGGAAACGATATCCATGACGACAGGACTTGCTTCAGGCGTGCCAAGCTTCCCTTTGGTTTGCCCTTCGTATTCGAGCTTGCTTTCCGGGACTTTTACCGAAATGATGGCGGTTAGCCCTTCGCGAATATCAGCGCCGTCAATCGATTGATTGCCCCGAATGACTTCGTTGGTGACGGCCCATTCGTTGATGGCTTTCGTGAGGGCGGTTTTGAATCCGCTTTCGTGGGTTCCCCCATCGGCCGTGCGCACGTCGTTGGCATAGGAAAAGATATTCTCGTTATAGTCTTGCAAACACCAGCACATCGCCACTTCAAGCTTAATGCCCGAGGGGCTCGAGGAATCGTTAAAATCGATAATTTCGCCAAGGCGAGTTTTATTTTGCGTAATGGATTGGACATACTCATAGAGTCCACGCTCGGTATAAAAGTCATGGCTATTGCCAGTCGCTTGATCTTTCAAGATGAAATGAACGCCTTTTAAAAGGTAGCTCTTCTCTTCGAGGCGGTTATAGATGGTGTCCCAGCTGAACTTGGTGTTCGGGAAGATTTTGGGATCGGGCTTAAAATGGACGGTCGTGCCATGTTTAGAAGTCTGGCCGATCACGTGAAGGGGCGTTTCGAGTTCGCCACCATTATGGAAGCGAATTTGGTAAATCTGCCCTTGTCGGCAAATCGTCACTTCGACCCATTCGCTCAAAGCGTTGGTGACGGTTGCGCCAACGCCATGAAGGCCGGCAGCCGTTTGATAGACTTTGGAATTGAATTTGCCACCGCTATGAAGGGTGGTGAAGATCAGCTGAACAGCGGGGATTTTCGCTTCAGGGTGGATGTCTACGGGAATGCCTCTGCCTTCGTCTTCCACTTGGATAGAGCCGTCTTTCATCATGGTCACGGTGATTTTCTTGCCAAAGCCATTGACGGCTTCGTCGACGGCGTTATCCACGATTTCCCAAACCAAATGGTGAAGACCGTTGAGGTTGGTGGAGCCGATATACATGCCAGGGCGTTTCCGCACCCCTTCCATTTCGCTTAAAATCTCGATTTGACTAGCCGAGTATCTATTTTCTTCGCTGAGTAGTTCGTCCATTGCTCTATCTATCCACTTTCGAACGAAAGTATAGCAAAAAACATTTCAAAAATGTAGGGCTATTATAGATAATAGGGCGTCCCAGGAGGAATGTTATGAATCCGGTTTTGTTCAATACGCTTTTGACGCTTGGAATCTTTGCTTTTTCTTATTTTTTCGGCGCTATTCCGACTGCCGTCATCATTGGGAAAGTCTTTTATAAGAAAAATCCACTAGATTACGGCTCCCATAATGCAGGTGGCACGAACGCCGGAAGAGTTCTTGGGAAGAAGGCGGGCGTTGTTGTCATTACGCTCGACATTTTGAAAACGGCGACCGTTTTTTGGACGGTATTCGCCCTTCTTAGCTTTAGCCCCCTCCAAAAAGTCGCCTCTTTTTGGGATGGGGGGCAAATCTTTCTTTGGGGGTCTCTTGTGTTCGCAAGCCTTGGCCATTGCTTCTCTCCCTATCTCAAAGGGAAGGGAGGAAAGGCGGTCGCTTGCTTTTATGGAAGCGTTGGCGGCACTAGTCCGATTCTCTTTCCCCTTTGCTTCCTTATTTTCTTTCTTTGCTTCAAAGGGACGAAAAAAGTGATGAGCAAGGCTTCGATTCTGACGGGCGCCATTCTCACTCTTCTGAGTTGGGTTCTCTCAATCATCGCTCTTTGCTTAGGCTCAGGCTTCGATTCGAGCATCTTCTCTTGGACGTTTGGGCTTGGGGGAGGGCTTCGTTTTGGTTTGGAAAGCGGCATTGCCATAACGCTTGTCTATCTGATCCTCGTTTACCGCCACAGAGACAACATCAGAAGGATAAAGAAAGGAGAGGAAAAGCCTCTCCAATGGAAAAGTAGATAATTAGTAGATATTTAGCTAATGCAAAATACCTGTGGAAAACTTGTTATAGCTCATCAAATTCTTATATTAGTGCGATTGTAGGCTTGTTTTTGATTGACAATTTTTAAAATTATAGCCTCTTTCGCTAAAATAAATAGTTGTTTTGCTTTTATTGAAAAACAGCCCTCTAAACCACTGCTTCAGCATCATAAAAAACCAATCGGGAAGAAGCTATGAAAACAAAGGAAAAACCAACCTTATTTTCGCTTAATTGATGGCGCCTTAGGTTCTTGGTTCACCGATGTTTTTTATTGCCTTTTCCCTTTCTCCAACAAAGTCTTGCATCGATTTGGACTCTTTGGGAATCTATCTTCTTCTTGAAGGTCCTCCTCTTTATACCTAGGCAACAGCGTTGCTTATTGCTTTCTTTATCTAAACCGTAACAAAAAAGCGCACCCATTCCGGATGCGCTTCCTTTCGCTTCGAATTTTTAGTCGCCTTGTTTCATTTTGTTCATGACGGCGCGAATTTGCGCTTCGCTTGGTTTTCTTCCCATTTGCATGAACATTGCTCGGATTGCGGCTTCGCTAATCGGCGGGTTCTTTTTCATTTCGCGTTTGATGAGGGCCCTCGCTCCGAAGAAGCCTGCTATCGCGCCAGCTAATAGTGCCAAAACGACATAAAGAATGACTTGCCAAACTTCCATGGTAATTGATGTTAGGCTCTCTTGTCGTATTTACCAGTCGTGGTATCGACTAAGACCTTTTCGCCTTTTTCGATGAAGAGTGGGATGCGAATCTTCAAACCGGTCTCTAAGACGGCGTCTTTGCTGCCGCCATTGGTGACGGTATCCCCGCGAACGCCTGGTTCGCAATCGACGACTTCGAGAGCGACTTTGCTCGGAAGCTCAATGCCTAGGACTTCTTCGTCATAGCAAGCGATGGTAACTTCCCCATTGGGGGCGAGATATGGGATTTGGCTTTCTAGGCCCACTTTTGGAAGTTCGATTTGCTCGTAGGTCTTTGGATCCATAAAGACAAGGGTTTCACCCCCGTCATAAAGGTATTGCATAACCTTCTTGGTGATGGAAACGGGTTGGACATCATAACCGCTGTTACGGCTTAATTCCGTGATTGCCCCAGTGCGGACATTTCTCACTTTCACTTTGGCAACCATTTTTCTCATGGCCGTCTTATTCAAAAGAATATCAATGACCTGATAGAGGGTGTTTTCGTCTTCGAAGTAATTTCCGGGACGTAATTCGGTAACGTTCATTTTCTTCTCCTTTTCAAGATACGGCGTAATGATAGAACAAAATTCTTTCTCTTGCCACCGCTTTCGCGGTTTTTGAGGCGTGTTTCCTTTCATTCACCTTAGGAAAGGGTTATAGAGGAATTCCTTTTGAAGCGTTGTGTTTTCGCCATGGCCTGGATAGACCGTCGTATTGGCGGGAAGGGTCTTTAGTTTCGCTAATGAATCTTCCATTTTCCTTTCCTCGCTTCCTGGCAGATCGCACCTTCCGACACTTAAATGGAACAAGGTATCCCCGCTAAATAAAGCGGACTCTTTCGGAAAGTAATAGCAAACGCTGCCTTTGGTGTGAAAAGGTGTTTCAAAGACTTTAAAAGAGACTTTGCCAAAGGAAATCTCGTCTTGATCCTCGAGCAAAACGAGATTGGAGTCCTCGTATTCGAAATATTCGCCTAAAATTTCGTAAGAAAGATTGAGTTTCGGCTTGGTTAAATAAGGCGCTTCCAAAGCGGAAAGAAAAATCGGCGCTTTCGAAGCTAAGGAAGCAAGCCCCCAAATATGATCGATATGGCCATGGGTGAGCAAGATGCCTTCTAGCTTTCCTTGATGATGTTTCTCAAGATAATTTTGAAGCTTGTTATCCTCATTGCTTCCTGGGTCGATTAGGAGAGCAGGCTCATTTTCCTCGCCAAGAACGTAGGTGTTCGAAGACCAAGAAGGGGCGAAATGAAGTTTCATGATGCGCATAGTATAAAAAAATAAGGCCGAAGCCTTATTTGCATTCTTTGTGAAGCGTTTCTTTTCTGCAACGCTTGCAATATTTCATGGTTTCCATCTTGTTTGGATGGGTTTTTTTGTTACGCGTTGTAATGTAGTTGTGTTCCTTGCATTCAGAGCAGGCAAGGATGACTTGATCACGTTTGCTATTGGCCATAAAAATTCACTCTTCTTTCTTTTGCGCTTGCAAGTCTAGCACACCCCTTCTTATTTAGCTAGAACAAAAACGTAACTTTTTGCTGCTTGGCTCAATTTTATTGTCTTTATCGCCTTTTTTATTCGCCTGACGAAGTTTAAAATGATCTTATGCCCTTTAAAAGAAATCAAACCAAGCCCGTCTCCATTGGCGGCTTAACCCTTGGCGGAAACGATGAAATCATCGTCCAGTCGATGTGCAATATAAAAACCTCTTGCGTAGAAGAGGTCAGCAAGCAAATCAACGAGGCCGCCTCTTTTGGCGCGAAGATCATGCGCCTTTCGGTTCTCGATTTCCACGATGCCTCTGCCATTAGAGAAATTAAGAAAAAGGTATCCATCCCTTTGGTTGCCGATATCCACATGGATTATCGCTTGGCTTTGGCCTCTTTGGAAAGCGGCGTCGATGCCATTCGCATTAACCCTGGGAATATCGGGGATGAAAAAAGGATTGAAGAAGTGCTTCGAGAGGCTTTGAAGCGCCACGTTCCCATTCGCATTGGCGTCAATGGCGGTTCGATCGATAAAGCTTTGCTAAAAGAAAAAGGGAGCCTTTCCCGGAGCGCTTTGCTTTTCGAAAGCGCGAAAAAACATATCGGCATTCTTAATAAATATGGTTTTGACGATATCGTTCTTTCTCTCAAAGGGAGCGATGCTCTTGAAACCATGGAGGCCTATCGTTTGGCGGCGCAATCCTTCCCTTATCCATTGCATCTTGGGGTGACGGAGGCTGGTCCAAAAGACGTTTCCTTGATTCGCTCCACCATCGCTTTAGCCCCTCTTTTGATGGAGGGGATTGGAAATACCATCCGCATCTCTTTGACCGAAGATCCTATCGAGGAAGTGAAGGCTGCCAATCGCCTCCTTCTTGATTTGGGCCTTAAGAAAGATTGGCCCCGATTCATCTCTTGCCCAACTTGCGGTCGGACGGAAGTCCGCTTGCTTCCTTTGGCGAAAAAAGTTCTTCAATACCTCGAAGAACATAGAATCAATAAAACAGTGGCCATCATGGGTTGTGCCGTCAATGGGCCTGGCGAAGCTAAGCAAGCGGATATAGGCTTAGCGGGAGCGAAAGACTGTTTCGTTCTTTTCAAAAAAGGCAAAGCCATCAAGACTTTGCCTCAGGATATCGCCTTCGAAACGCTTATTGAGGAGCTCAAGAACCTTTAATAATCTTCTCTTGCTTTTTTGGCAAGGGATTCGCGGATGGCTTTGCGGATAGCTTTTTTCCGGTATTTCTTTTTCACTTTTTCGATAGCGAACTGCTGCTTCTTCTTATACATCGGTTCGATATGCTTTGGACGCGATAAGGCTTTCGCTATCTTGATTTCTTTGATTTCCTCTTCCGGCAACTCCTTTTTCTTTTTGAGCTTCGTTTTGGGCAAAAGGCCGACCGGATCCTTTTTGAAGCCGTCCTTCGAAAGAGTCGAAAAATCGAATTGCACACCTTCTTCTAGGAGTTTTAAGGGAAGAGAGGTCGAATCGTTGTTGTAGAAAACCCAAGAATCGCCCTTTTTCCCAAATCGGCCACATCGTCCAGCTCGATGGTAATAGAACTCGAGGTCGTTCGGAAGATCGACGGAGACGACGTCTGTCACATCCGGGATGTCTATGCCCCGCGAAAGGAGGTCGCTTGCGACGATAACGGCATATTTGTTTTCGCGGATGGCCCTTAAGGCTTTTTTGCGGCTTCTATCTTCCAAAGAACCGCTGTAATAAAGGGCATCGACGCCATTCTCTTTGAGCGTTTTATAAATTTGGTTGACCTTTTCCACTTTCGAGGCGAAGACGATAGAAAGATAGGGTTTGCGAATCTCTAAGAAGCGTAGCACCGCCGCCGCTTCCCCGATGTGCTTGATATCGACCAAGTGATGGGCAACGTTTTTGGAAGTCTCGACGTTTTCGGATTCGAATTCGAAATCGCTTGGAACGAATTTTTCAAGCTCATCCTTGAGATTGGGCTTAAGGGTAGCGCTAAAGACCATCGTTTGGGGGCTTTTTAAGGCGCTGGCGATGTTTTCGATATCCTCGAAGAAACCGAGTTCCAAAAGCATATCGGCTTCGTCCAAAACGAAGAAGCGGACGTTACGCACGCTATAGAGTTGGCGGTTTAACAAGACATCCCTTAAACGGCCAGGGGTTCCGATGATGATCTGGGGAGGCATTTTAGCCCCTTGCGCATTGTCAGTGACCTCGCTTTCGCTTGAAAACAGGCGGATGCGGAGCTTTGGGAGATATTTCTCGAAAGCTCTTGCGAATTCGTATATTTGTCTTGCCAATTCTCGCGTTGGGGCAATGATAAGAGCCTGAGGACGAGGGAGATTGCGGTCGATTTTTTCCAAAATCGGAATGAGATAGGCATGCGTTTTGCCACTCCCCGTTTCGCTTTGGGCAAGGAGGGACTTGCCCCGCAAAGCCTTTGGAATGACCGCCGATTGGACGGGGGACGGCTCCTTGTAGCCGAGTTTTTCAAGGGCGCGTACCAGCTCGTCGCTTAAATCAAATCTTTTGAAACTCATGGGACCTCCGGAATTTTCTCACATCTTCTTTTCAAATGGCCCATAATGGAAGTATGAAGGTCACGCTCCTAGAACCATATGGCTTTTGTGGAGGCGTTCTTCGCGCCCTTTCTCTTATCAAGAGGGCAAAAAAAGAACACCCATCCGAAACAATATATCTCATTGGGTCTCTTGTTCATAACGAAAAAGTGCTTGAGAGTTTAAAAAAAGATGGTTTCGCGCTCATTGATGGCTCTTGCGACACGATTGAAGAAAGACTCCGGACGCTCCCCAAAGGCAGCGCTATTTGCTTTAGCGCCCATGGGCACCCAAGCTCGTATGATGAGATCGCCAAAAGCCGCCAACTGATCGCTTACGATGCAACGTGTCCTTTCGTTTATCAAAACGAGAGAAAAATCAAAGAATCCCTTCGCGCGGGCGAAATGGTCTTTTTCATCGGAAAGAAAGGCCATGCCGAAGCAGAAGCCGTTTTATCGATCGACCCAAAGAATGTTCGCCTCATTTCCCCAAAGGAAGATATCCCTTGTTTCGAAGGGAAAAAAGTCCATGTCTATTCGCAAACCACGATGACTCTTTTTGAGGTAGAGGGAATCGCGAAAGCGATTGGGAAACTTTACCCCGACGCCATCTTTGAGAAAACGCGTTGCCTTGATGCGACAAGACGGCAAGCGGCCATAAAAAAAGGGAAAGACTATGGGGCTATCCTCATTCTTGGCTCGAAAACGAGCAACAACAGCTTAAAGCTCTTGGAGGTTGCCAAAACGGTTTATCCGAACCTTCCATCGTATTTATGCTTGGATTTAAAAGAAGCAAAGGAACTTCCGCTTAAAGGGCTTCGGGACGTCCTTCTAACGAGTGGCGCGTCGAGTTCCAAAGAGGAAGTGCTCGACGTTAAAACCTATTTGGAGTCTCTTTGACAAAGAGACCATGGCTTTTCGTGCTTTATTCCTTTAATAGTTAATGAATGGTCGATAGTTAGTAAAGTATTAGTCATTCTATCAATGAATATAGATTCGATTTCATGCGGTAAATCAAGATAATTGTAATGAGAGAGTATAATTTCTCGCCTTATATGGTGAGGACAATCGCCAGAAAGGAAGATATCGTAGCCTTCTTCGATTGCGGCTTTATAGCTTCTAGAACCTCCGCCCCCGATAATAGCGACGCTTCGGATGTTCTTTTTCCCTTCGCCAATGAGTCCGCCATAAGAGGCGTTTAGTTTTTCCAAAGCATAAGATACGAATTCTTCTATGGGCATGCTCTTTTTTAGCGTCCCCCCTCTCGCCATATCGTCTCCTTCCAAAGGCTTTATGTTTTCGAGCTCTAAGGCTTCCGCTAAGGCGTCGTTCATGCCAAAGGTGGCCCGGTCGAAATTGGTGTGGTAGCTGGCCAAGGGAATTCTTTCTTTCAATAAAAAGTCGTAGCACCTTTTCTTTTGCCCATCTGTTTCCAGTATTCTAGACGCTTTGCCAAAGAAAAACGGATGATGCGTTATGATGAGGTCTGGATGGAAACTCGATACTTCTCCAAGAAGGCTTTCATCGAAATCAAGGGCTAGGAAAATCCTTGTCGTCTCCTCTTTGTATCGTCCTATTTCCAAACCGCCAAAATCGTATTTTTCTCTTAGCCGTTTGGGATAAAAAGTGGCGAGTTTACGAATAAGACTTCTCGTTTTCATAAAGGATCCCCTTTAATGTCTCGATTTCTTTTTCGAGAACCGCTTTCTTTTGATTTTCTTCTTTTAGCAAAGAAAAGATTCTTTCTTTTTCTTGGAGGCTTTTTCTTAAGGAACAAAGCCATTCTTTCGGCCTCCTCTTTAGATTGAGTGGCCCGAATTCTTTTTCAAGCTCGGTATAAGGTCTTAGAGGTTTCCCTTTGTTCCATTTCATGATGTCATAAGAGATATTCCCTTCCGCCAAAAAAACATTGTCGGCGATATGGAAACCGTTTTTTTCCAAAAAGTCATTCACTAAAGCGCGGTCATTGTGGGCGTCGATGAGTATTGTTTTGATGTTTTGGAGTTTGTCTTTATTTTTCGAAAGGATCTCGACGATGAGAGGCCCTCCCAAACCTGCCAAGATGAGCGTATCGACTTCTTTTGGAAGTTCGTCCAAACCGCTCGAGAGGGAAGATTGAATGGGATAAGAAGATTCATCGATGGCTTTCTTCATTCGCGTGTAAGGACCTTTTTTGTTTTCGACGGCAAAGGCGCCGCGGATCCTTCCTTCTTTGAAAAGAGCGATAGGAAGCGCGCAATGATCGCTTCCGATATCGCCGATAATAGCATCTTGCTCCACAAAAGCGGCGATTGCCGAAAGCCTTTTTGAAAGAGTTTTCATTTTTCGATTTTCTTTCTCATTTTAAGAAGAGCGTGCTCCCTCAATTGACGGACTCTTTCTCGTGTTATCCCATAGCTTTTTCCGATGGACTCGAGGCTTTCAGGCTCTTTTCCCGCCAAGCCGAAGCTCCTTACGATGATATCCTTCTCGCGGTCATTAAGAACGAATAACGCTTCGTCCAACGCTTTTTCATTTTCTTCTTCGTTCAAAGAGTTTGGCGTCTCTTCTTCGGATGGATCTTTGATGATGGAACTGAATTCGTCGCCATCTTCGCCAATGGGGGCGTCAATGGATAAAGTATTAAACGGAAGGGAAGAACATTCTTCGATTTCCTTTCGCGATAGTTTCGTGATGTTGGAAAGCTCTTCTTCGGTTGGCGCGCGTCCCTTTTCCGAAATAAAAGAGTCTTGCTCTTTTTGAATGGTCCGATAGTTGTTCAAAAGCCTTGTTGGGATGCGGATAGGCCTTCCTTCGACCGTTAAAGCGTGTAGTACTGCTTGTTTAATCCACCAATGGGCGTAAGTCGAAAATTGGAAGCCTTTTTCGGGATCGAACTTTTCCACCGCTCTTTCTAATCCTAGATTCCCTTCCTGAATGATATCGATAAGAGGGAGACTATGAACATTTTGGTATTTTTTGGCCACATAGACGACAAGACGAAGATTGCCAAGAATGATCTTGTTTTTCGCTTCTAACGCTTCTTGAATGTTTTTTTCGATGGCGCTGACGTCTTTTTTTGCTTTCTTGGCTTCTTCAAGCTCTTTTTCTAAGCGTGGAAGGGCTCGGTACGTTTTAAAAAGAGAAAGGGTCTCTTCCTCTCTTAAGCGCGGATATTTCCCCATTTCGTTGTAATAAAGGTTCAAAGGGTCGTTAATCGGGGCGTTAAGGCGTTCAAGTTTCTCTTCCTTTTGACTCACCCCTTTCTTTTTGAGGGTCAAAAGGACGTTATTGAACTCTTCTTCCGAGAGATTATATTGGTCGAGCATCTCGAAAAGCTCTTCTTCGGTGAGGCCGCCTTTTTCTTTGCTTTTTGAAAGAATAGACTCCACTATCGTTTTAAGGGCGTTTGCTTTTTCCATCGTTATTTATCTTTGGCGTGCGTTTCTGGACCATTGAAATACATATTATCGCGATAGTCGCCGAGTTTTTTGGCTCTTGTCGGATGACGCAACTTCCGAATGGCTTTGGCTTCGATTTGACGGATTCGTTCGCGGGTAACGCCGAATTCGCGGCCCACTTCTTCAAGGGTCCTTGGCCTATTGTCATCGAGCCCATAACGGAGGCGAAGGACTCTTTCTTCGCGGTCTGTTAAATCGCGCATGATATCGTAGAGTTCATCTTTAAGAAGAGATTTCGTCGTGAATTCTTCTGGGGATTGCGCCTCTTTATCTTCGATGAAATCGCCTAAATGAGAATCGTCTTCTTCGCCGATTGGGGTTTCTAAGGAAACAGGTTCCAAGGCAATCCGCTGAATTTCGCGAATTCTCTCCGGCGATAAGGTGCCTTCCATGCGTTCGCTAATCTCCTCGGCCGTTGGGTCGCGCCCTAGTTCTTGGACGAGCTGTCTTTGAACGCGGGTCATTTTATTGATGGTTTCAACCATATGGACTGGGATGCGGATGGTTCTCGCCTGGTCGGCAATGGCGCGAGTAATGGCTTGACGAATCCACCATGTCGCATAGGTAGAAAACTTAAAACCCTTCGTATAATCGAATTTTTCGACTGCTTTTATAAGGCCCATGTTCCCTTCTTGGATAAGATCTAAGAAGTGCATGCCTCTTCCGACGTAGTGCTTTGCAATGGCTATTACCAAACGCAAGTTGGCGGTAATGAGTTGGTCTTTAGCGGCACCGCCATCGGCGATGAGATATTTTGCTTCTCGAATGGCGCCTTCATCCCCTTTTTCTTGGATGCTTGGCAAATCTTCTTTCGCTTTTTCGCCAGCCGCAATCCTTTTGGCGAGTTCAGTCTCTTCTTTAGCGGTCAAAAGATTGACTTTTCCGATTTCTTTGAGGTACATCTTGACGGAGTCATTGACTTTGACTTCGCCCGATTGAACTTTGGAGAATTCGTCAATGTCTGCGATTTCCTCTTTCTCGCTTTCGTCGACGTCGTCATCCAGTTCGTCGTCTTCCTCGCCTTTCAATAAGTCGGCTTCCGTCGGACCGTTTTCGAGGGTTGCCTCTTCGTCTTCGTTGATGACGTTGACTTTGTTCTCGTGGAAGAAATCGATGACTCCGCTTAAATCGTCATCGCTCAAATCGTACTTTTGGAAGGCGTTATCGATTTCGTCCTGAGTAATGGAGTTGCCGTTCGCTTTCGCTTTTTTAAGGAGGTCTTTCTCGATCTTTTCAAGCGTTTTTAGACGTCCTTGGTTTTCTTCGTCTTCGTCGACGCTGATATCTAAATCAATTTCCTCTTCACGTTCTTCTTCGATTTTCTTTTTGGTTTTCTTTGTAGGCATGGGGCTCTTTTTCCTTTCTTTTTCATTCTTTCTTTTTGGTAGCTTGTCTTAGACGCGATTTATGGCGTTTCGCGTATTCTTTTAGAATCTCCGCTTGGGAACGGATATCCTTCCCTTCGAGGTCTTTCGACAACAAAGCGTCATCGCTCATCCTCGCTCTTTCTTCGCCTATGGCTTCGGCGCAGGCTTGGAGTTGTTCGAGACTGAAGGAAGGGTGATAGGTATCATCGGAAACATCATTTATGGTAGCGATAAGGCCATCTTTGTTTTCCTCTTCGTCGTTGGTCTCGATATCGCCAAGCAAGAGAGGCAAGGATATCTTTTCCTTTCTTTTCTGAACATAGTCGATGATGTAATTCGCGATTTCGTTGTAATTAGGACTCGTGAAGTTATCGATATTCTTCTTGAAGAACTCCACCGCTTCAGGATAAAGAAGCATGTAATAGAGAGTTTCTCTTTCGGCTTTGAAAAGCCTTTTTCGGAAACGTTGTTCGGGGTGGAATTTTGAAAGCTCTATTTCTTCGGAGTAATCAATCTCTTCCTCTGTTTTTTCGCCAGGTTCAGCTTTGTTTATTTCTTCCCTTATGGCTTCCTTTTCGTATCCGGTTGCCTTAGCGAGCCTAATGATCGTGTTTTCTCTTTCAAGGCCTGGAGGGATATTTCGAAGCTGAGGTATGAAATAATGCATGACTTTGGAACGCTCTTCAGGAGTTTTTAGGTTCCGGACGTTGGTGTAATAATTGACTTGGAAGGTGAAGGGATCGACCAAATTGTTCATTTTGGCGACCAATTCATGGGCTCCGCCTTCTTGATAGATGTCGTCTGGATCCCGTAAATCGCCTGGATTGCTGACTAATCGGAAAGCAAGGCCGGCTTTATTGAGCTGGGTGATGATTTTCATCATTCCTTCTTGCCCTGGAGCGTCGCCGTCCAAGCAAACACGGACTTCCGCATTCAATTGCCGAAGTAGCATTATCTGCTCTGCCGTAAGGCTTGTTCCCATTAGAGCGAGCGCGCTTTCTAAGCCCGCTCTTCCCAAAGCCATTACATCCATAAAGCCCTCTAAGAGGTAAACATATCCGGCATGGCGAGCAATAGGCCTCACGTTGTGATAATTGTAAAGGAGCTTACCTTTTTTGAAGATCGGAGTTTCGGGCGAGTTGATATACTTCGCGGTATCATTGTCAAGAAGCCTTCTCGCGCTATATCCCACCACTTGTCCTTGGGGGTTTTTAAGCGGGAACATAAGCCTTCCCGCATTCGAATCGCTCATGCCCTCGGCTTTGGCCATGGCAATTCCGATATCTTCTATCGCCTTGACGGAATGGCCTCTTTTAAGTAGGTATTCAATTGTTTTGCGACCGTCTTGAAGGCTATAGCCGAGGCCGTATTTTTGAATATCTTGTTGCGATATTCCTCTTTTTTTAAGGTAATCGCGTGCTATTTGGGCCTCTGGGGTTGTTAAACCATATTCGTAGAATTTCTGTAAATCGTTGATGCAGGAATAAAGGGAGGCGGTTCGTGCATCAATTTTGGGCAAGAACGAATCTTCTTTCAAACGTGGGTCTTTTATTCCCATGATATCGGCCACTTTTTTTAAGGCCTCAAAGAAGGAACAGTGTTCGTATTTCTCTACGAAAGAAATGGCGTTGCCGCTTGCTCCACAAGCAAAACATTTAAAAATTTGCTTCTCTTGGGAGATGCTCATGGATGGGTGATGGTCATCGTGAAAAGGACAGACCGATGCGAAATTTCGGCCTTTCTTTATGACAGGAATGTAAGCCGAAATGACGGTCACAATGTCCGTTTCCGAAAGAATGCTATCGACTAAAGGGCGGATATCGTTCATGCGACCTCTTTTTTAATAGAAACACTTCTCATTGAAGAAGTTGGTAAGCTCTGCGATAGGAAGTCGGATTTGCTTCATCGAATCCCTTTCGCGGATCGTCACTTGACCGTCGTTTTCCGTTTCGAAATCAATCGTGATGCAATAAGGAGTTCCGATTTCGTCTTGGCGGCGGTAGCGTTTTCCGATAGAACCCGTGACGTCGTAGGTAACCATGAAATATGGGTTAAGAAGTTTCAAAACTTCCATCGCTTTCCCTTCAAGCTTTTTGCTTAATGGCAAAATGGCGGCTTTATACGGGGCGAGGGCGGGAAGCAAATGCATGAGGACGCGTGTGTCCCCTCCTTCCAAGGCTTCTTCGTCGTAGGCGTCTACCATGGTCATGAGCATCAAACGATCAAGTCCCATGGAAGGCTCGATAACGTAAGGAAGGTAGCGTTCGTTGGTCTCAGGATCGAAATAGGTGAGATCTTGCTTGCTATATTCCTGATGTCTTTTCAAATCGTAATCGGTGCGATCGGCAACGCCTAAAATCTCTCCCCATCCGATGGAAGGGAAGTCATATTCGACATCGGTCGTTGCTTTACTGTAGAAAGCCAATTCAGCCGGCTCGTGGTCGCGAAAACGGAGGTTTTCCGCTTTCGGTCCGAGCGATTCAACGAATTTGAGGCAATACTCTTTCCAATATTTGAACCATTCCAAATCCGTTCCCGGTTTGCAAAAGAACTCCATCTCCATTTGTTCGAATTCGCGGGTTCTGAATGTAAAGTTTCCAGGCGTGATTTCGTTACGGAAACTCTTGCCGGAATTGCAAATGCCGAAAGGCAACTTTTTGCGGGCGCTTCTTTGCACGTTCTTGAAATTCACGAAGACGCCTTGAGCTGTTTCCGGACGCAAGTAAACGAGGGAACTTCCATCCTCGGTGACGCCGATATGGGTCTTGAACATCATGTTGAATTTGCGAATCGGAGTGAAATCGCTCTTTCCGCATTCTGGGCAAACCAATTTATGCGTTTTTATGAAGGCATCCATGTCTTCGAATGTCATTGCATCCGTATCGACATCGGGATATTGGGCCTTGATGAGTTCATCAGCCCGATGACGGGCTTTGCAAGACTTGCAATCGATCATAGGGTCGTTGAAAGTGGAGACGTGTCCAGTCGCTTCCCACACCTTCGGATTCATCAAAATGGCAGCATCCAAACCTACATTCGTTGGCGACTCTTGGACGAATCTCTTCCACCAGCAGCCGCGGATGTTTCTTTTTAATTCGGCACCTAATGGACCATAGTCCCAAGTGTTTGATAAGCCACCATAGATCGCAGAACCGGCGTAGACATAACCCGTCGCTTGTAAATGGGTGACGATTTTCTCGAATGTGAATTTTGAAGCCATTGTTTTCCTCTTTTTATAACAAAAGAAGTTTAATGGTCTTTCTACGTATGTCAACACACTTTAAGTGAACCTAAAATGCCGATAGAAGCTTTAAAGAAGCTATTTTAACGCCAAAGCCGTATTCCACGAAATCGCCCCACTCCCGCAAGAGCGATAACGCTGTTTTTTTAGCGAATGAAATCGTTCCCATTTTTTCTATTGGCGCCAAAAAGGCGAAGCGAATGACTTTAAGCTCATAAGCGCTTTTCCTTTCGCTTTCGCTTTGGATGTCGTTTTTGCAAATGAAGCCTCCGTCGGCGTAAGAAAGGCCGACGATGTTCCTTTTGCCTTGGCAACGAACGCACTTGGAGACATCCAGGGCGATGCCGTTTTCCTTTAAGATCTTGGCGAAGAAAAGAAGACAAGCGCTCAAGGGGTCAAAACCTTCGTTTATGTTTTTGAGCGTTTCATCCAAGACCTCATAAACATTTTGAAAATTCGTCAATTCGTTGGTGAAAGTCCTTAGAAGCTCTCCTAGAAAATTTAAGGCAAAAATCCTATCGATATCATCGTTTGCGCTCATCGTTCTTTCGATGGTCGCTTCCTTTAGAGAAAGACCGCCTTGGATTCCCTCGAAAAGGGTGTATTTCCCTTTCGTCAGCATTAAAAGAGAGGAGGCGTTTTTGCTGGTCACCTTTTTTGTTCCGCGTGCCAAAAAAGAAAAACGTCCTTTCCTTGTGATAAGCTCAACTATTTGGTCGTTATCCTTGAAATCAACGGTCCTAATGACTATTCCTTCGAGGGTTTTAACTTCTTTTCTTATTGCCATAGCCGACTTTCAAGAGCTTTCTTGGGTCGTTCCTCCAGTTCTCGAGCACCTCTACGTTGCAATAAAGGCTTACGTTCATTTTCCACATGCTTTCCAATTCGTGGCGGCTCCGCATGGATATTTTCTTTATCATATCGCCGCTTTTGCCGACGATAATGGCTTTCTGATTGTTCTTCGAACAGTAAATAGTTGCCTTGATAAGGGCGGCCTTATTGTCTTCTTTCGCTTCGAAAGAATCGATAACAACGGCGCAATCATGAGGGATTTCTTCCTTTAAGAAATGTAAAAGGCTCTCGCGAATCACTTCTTTGGCGGTAAAGGGCCTATCCTTATCCGTGATGACGTCTTCCGGATAAAATGGCAAGCCTTCTGGCAAAGCCTCTTTGAGAGCGAGCTTAATATCTTTCAAGCCAAAATTTTTTAGCGCGCTTATTTCTATGATCTCATAATCTTTGGCGGTTTCTTTAAAATGCGCTTTTATCTCTTCCATCCGAGGAAGACGAACCTTATCGATCTTATTGAGCAAAAGGAATTTCGGCTTATCGAGCTTGATGCTTTTTAGGAAGGCATCGTCTTGTTCGAAAGAATCGATGGAGCAGTCCACCAAATAGCAAAGGGCATCCACATCGCTAAGCGAGCGACGGGCGGCGTGGTACATCGCTTTATAAAGAGCTTCTTCTCCTTCGAAGAGCCCAGGAGTATCCACATAAACTATTTGGAGATCCTTTTCGTTGTATATTCCCAAAATATCGTCTCTTGTCGTCTGACTCCGGGGCGAGACTATCGACACCTTTTTGCTTAAGATTGCATTCAAAAGGGTGCTTTTGCCAGCGTTTGGTCTCCCTAAGAGGGCTACAAATCCTGTTTTCATTAGATTTCATCTCCATAAAAGGCGAAAGGAAGGAGCTCTTCGATGGTCGTTTGGCGAATCTCGCCCTTGGTGTTAGCCAAATAAATCGGCGCTTCTTCAGGATAAAGTTCACTGAGGACCTGTCGGCATAAGCCACATGGCGAAGCGACTTCATCGGTATCGGTTATTATCGCTAAAGCGACAAAGTCTTCCTTCGTTTTCCCTTCCATCATCGCGTGATACAGGGCGTTTCTCTCGGCGCATATGCCACAAGGAAATGAGCTATTTTCAACATTGGCTCCCAAATAAATGGATCCATCTTGGCATAGGATCGCCGCTCCTACGGGGAAATGGGAATAAGGCGAATAGGAAAGCTCCATGGCTTCTTTGGCTTTCTCGACGAGCTCAGTTGATAGCATCTTCGTTCTCCTTGGATAGAATCTTCTCTTGAAGAGGGAACATCACTCCTTCCTCTTCTTTTGTTTGATGGTCATAGCCAAGCAAATGCAAAAGGCCATGAACGAAAAGGAAGCCAAGTTCCCTATCGAGGCTATTTCCTATCGCTTTCGCTTGCCGTTTGGCTTGGGGGAGGCATATGAGAATCTCGCCGAGCATGCGGAGAGTCGTTTCATCGTTTATTTGATCTTTGGGGTCTTTATCGTCGTTGAAAGCGAAGCTGATAACATCGGTCACTCGATCGACATTCCGATAATTCTTGTTGATTTCGTGAATCGTCTTATCGTCTACCAGAGATACATCCACTTCGTAGTTTGTTTTAATGCCGAGCATTTCGAAAGCGATTCTTTCCAATTCTTTGTATCGCTCGGCGAGTTTGTCCCAAACGGGATCAAGATTGTTTTCGAAAAGTAAATCCATGCCAATACATTAGCATAAAGCCCATCTTTTTAATAGATGACGATGTCATGGCTTTCGCTTGAAGTTTGCTCGGAAATAAGCTTCGCTCTTTTTCCGTTCCTCCTCCTTTTCTAAGGCTTCCAAAAAAGGACTATAGGTTTCTAAGACGGCCACAAGAGCGAAAAATTCGAAAAGGAAGAAATTTGTTTCGATGCGTTTTTCGATTAAAGGAGGCAAGAAAGAGAGAAGGAGAGCGAAGGCAAGGTCGAAAAAGCGATGGTATTCGCTTTTTCGCGAGAGGGTGGTGATTTTCTTTTCAAAGGAAAGGTAATTTTTAAACGCCTTGTCGCTTTTTTCTTCCCTTTCCAAAGACAAGAGATGTTCTTCCTCCGAGGATAAATCCATTTTTTCTTTCAACGATAGAGGTTTAAAAACCAATAAGGACAAGGTCGATTCCAATATCATAAAAAGAGCGCTAAGCAAGAAAGATGGGGTATTGATTCCAAAGACGACAAGAGTCCCGATAAGGCAAATAGGCGCTTCGACAAAAGTTCTCAAGCGGAAGAAAAGGCTTTTCTTGAAATCCAAATAACGTTTGTATTTTTCAGTTAAATCCCCTTTCTTTTCAAAAAGCGAAGGCAAATAGACTTTGTCGAATCGTTGCATCTCAAGTCGTATCGCTTCTTTTTCCAATATCAGAAATAGACCGGCGAGGGCAAGAAAGAGAATCGTCAGATAAACTGGCTTCTCCCCTTCGAAAAAATAAAAGGAAAGGAAAAAGGATAGGCTTGATAATAAAAAGAGGGAAAGAATGGATAAGAGCCCTTTGAAAGTGAGGTAATGTTCTTTTTTATAGGAGCATTTCCCCTTCTTTTGGAGTTTGCCTTCACCATAGACTCCTGTCCACTTTTCGAGGAGCTCCTCGAGGGAAACAGAAGTTTCCCCGATATCCGGATCATACAAAACGAAGCCGTTGCCCTTCTTTTTCTTAAGGTAAACAAGATGATTCTCGTTTTTGCCCTCAAGAAGCAGAAGCAAAGGGAAAGTTTTGTTCTCCTCGATGCTTTTTTTGTTGTTTGCCTTTTTCCAAAGGAGAGAGACCCCTTCTTTCTCAGCCAGTAATTTTAACTCCTCCAAAGACTTGGCGCCTTTTTCCTCCAAATACTCGTAATTCCGATCCTTTTTAAGAAAGACGAGCAACATCTTTAAGGAAGCTAAGCCGCATCCTCCCTTATCCCCGGCGTAAATTAATTGTTCCATCGATAAGAGATAGAGGGGATTTTCGTTTTTTGTTTCAAAAAAATCCATCCCTTTCGAGATGGATTGCTTTTAATACTTCTTGCGACGAGCAAGCTCGCTTTTCATTTTGCGACGGAGAGCGGTTTTAAGGAAGAATTCACGTTTACGGGATTCAAGAAGAATTCCGCTTTTGTTAACGCTTCTTTTGAAGCGACGCATGCCTTCGTCGAGGGTTTCGCCTTCGCGAAGAACTGTTTTGACGGCCATGAGATTCACCTTCTTTCCGTAACGCCACCAATTTTACCTTCCTTCTTCGCTAAATGAAAGATTTTTTCTTATCTTTATCGTTGCTTCTATTGAAAGGCCTGAATCAAGATTTTAAAATTTTCGATATGGATCCAAAATTGAAGCCTTCTATCAGCGTCATCGTCCCTGTTTATCGCGCCGAGAAGACATTGGAGAGGGCCATTAAGAGTCTTTTATCGCAAACCTTTCAAGATTTTGAGGTTCTTTTTGCTTTTGACGGAGGGGAAGAATCGCTTTCGATCTTGGAAAAATACGAAAAAGAGCATCCCAACTTCCTTATCCGCCGCCACTCTTATCGAATGGGCGCTGGAAAAGGACGGCTCGAAGCCATCAAACACGCCAAAGGCGAACATCTCGCTTTCCTCGATAGTGACGACTATTTCTTGCCTTCTTGCTTGGAGACGCTCTATCGAGCCGCCAAAAAAGAGAAGGCGGATGTTGTTGGCGCCTCTTTTTTCGTTTTGAGGAAAGAGGGATCGAAGCCCAGCAAGAACCTTTTTGAAAAAAAGGTCGTTTTGACGGATGAAAGAAGCATTCTTAAAGCCTTTTTCAACGACACTTTCTTTCGCTCCTTTTTATGGAATAAGCTCATCAAGAGATCCTTGATAGAGAATAATCCTTTCCTTTCTTTTAGCGAAAAAGGCGATCTTTTCGAAGACAAAGCGCTTTTGGGAAGTCTCTTAATCCATGCTCGAAAGGTCGTTTCCATAAAAGATCCCGTTTATGTCTACAACAAGACGAATGGGGAGAGCCTCACGAGTTCCTCTCGGAAAGACCGTCATAGCCATGCCATCGACGTCTATAGCGCCCTTATCGGCCTTTTCCGCTTTTTAAAAGATGAAATCGCCTTGGAAAGTTTCTACTCTTCCCTTTTTCGTGTTCGCCTTTCTCTCTCTTACGATTTCTTTTGCGACAAGAAAAACGGCGCTTCGAAAGAATATCTTCGAAAGGAGAAGATGAAACAAAAAAGCCTTTTTGAGAAAGGAAGCGAAGAAATGCTTTCTTCCTTTTCCAAAAGGCTTGTTCGCTTAGATGATATCGATTAATCTTCGTCTTTGATGGTCTCGATTATCTCGACGCTATTCGAGGAGCCGATTCGATTGGCACCAGCTTGAATCATGTTATAGAAATCTTTGGCTGAACGAATGCCGCCTGCCGCCTTAACGCCAATATATGGGCCAACGACTTGCCGCATCAGGGAGACGTCCTCAGCCTTGGCACCGCTTTTTCCAAAGCCCGTCGATGTTTTCACGAAGTCACACCCTGCTCTTTTAGCTGCCGCGGCGCAATAGGCGATTTCGTCTCTAGAAAGATAACAACATTCGAGAATGACTTTGAGCGTATGCTTTCCAACCGCTTTTTTTACGGCGGCGATTTCCCTTTCGATAAAAGAGTAATCATGCTCTTTCGCCATCGACACGTTCTGAACCATGTCGATTTCGTCCGCTCCCATCTTAAGGGCATCGATGGCTTCAGCCACCTTCATCTTAGGCGTGTTTTGCCCTAAGGGGAAACCGATGACGGTACAAACCAAAACGCCGGAACCTTCGAGGAGTTTTTTCGCTACCGGGACGAAAAAAGGATTGACGCAGACGGATTTAAATCCGTACTTCCGCGCCTCAGAGCAAAGCTTAACGATGTCGCTTCGTTTGGCGTCGGCTTTGAGATTCGTGTGATCGAAATATTTTGCAATGTCCATGTTCGAGACCTCTTTTCTACATGATAACGGCAATTAATAAAAAACGCCAACGAATGGCGTTTTTTGCTATTTTTCTTCCTTCTTGAGGTGAAGAACATCCTTGCCGTCGTAATAGCCGCATTCTGGGCAAACACGATGAGAACGGATGGTCGCACCGCAATGAGAGCAAGTAACCAAACCCGTGACGCTTAATTTGAAATGAGTGCGGCGGAGTCTTTTAGCGGTTTTGCTCGTTCTTCTCTGTGGGACTGCCATAGTTATCGTTTCCTTTCTTTTTTCCTTAGGTATTATAAGGAAGAATCAATGGGTATCAATAACTTTTAATACAATGTCAAAAAATAAACTTAAATAATCGATATAAACTAGTCTAGTGCATTCTTTTTCGTATAAACGACAGAAACGATAGACGAAGTGATGTCGGTTTTCGATTCCTTGGCTACGAGAAGATAATTCGGCGTATGCCCATAGGCTAATTGCTTTTCTTCGTCGTACTCCTCAAAAAGAACAGGAAGCTCTTTTCCATAGAAAGCTTCCTCGTATTCTTTTCGCATTTCCTTGGACAGGGAAAGAAGCTCATGAACGCGTTTCTTTTTGATTTCGGGAGAAAGGTCTGGAAGAGTCGCGGCATATGTTCCCTTTCGCGGGGAAAAGGGAAAAACGTGAATTTCCGAAAAGCGGCATTTCTTGGCAAAGGCCAAAGTCTCTTGCCATTCTTCCTCCGTTTCTTTTGGGAAGCCGACAATAATATCGGTGGTAATGGCCACCTCAGGGCGGATGGCGCGAAGTTTTTTAAGACTTTCGAAATACTCATCCGGGTCATAGTGACGCCGCATTCTTTCAAGAACCGCTTTGGAGCCGCTTTGCAAGGAAAGATGAAAATGTGGCATTAAAGCCGGATATTCCCTAAAGCATTCAAGGAAAGCGGGTGAAATTTCGCTTTCGTCGAGGGAGGAGATGCGTAAACGCGGCAACTCCTTGAAGGTTCTTAGAATATCTTCCAAGAGGTTTCCTAAATCGTAATGGCGATCTATGAAATCCTTGCCATAGTAACCAATCTCAACGCCCGAAAGAACAATTTCCTTCACGCCTTTCGAAAGGAGGGATTTGATTTCGTAAAAGATGTTCTCGGGCTCTCGGGAGCGGCTTTTCCCCCGTAAGCCTGGAATGGCGCAATAAGAGCAGAACTTATCGCACCCATCTTGGATTTTCAAGTAGGCCCGCGTTAAGGTTTCGGAAGCATCCGAGCGAAGCTCTTCGAAAGGACCCGTGGGCCTCCCTTTTTTAATTAAGAATCTTTTTTTGCCATCTATTCGAAAGGCCTCGATGGCAGCAAGCACCTCTTTCCGCATCTCCGTTCCAGCGACGATATCGGCGCCATAGGCCAAAGCCTCTTCTCCCACTTCTTTGGTGTAGCAGCCCATCGCCACGAAGATCGCATTGGGAGCAAGGCGACGGAATTTCCGTATATGTTGCCTCGATTTTTGCCCTGCAGTAGAGGTAACGGCACAAGTGTTAAGCAACAAAACATCAGCTTCTTGAAGGGAATCGGTTATTGTATAGCCTTTTTCTTTTAAGGCGCCTAAAAGAGAGGATGTTTCGTAAGCGTTAACCTTGCAACCGAGAGAAAAACCAAAACATTTCATTTTATTTCTTCGTTATTTCTTGAATGAGAGCGCCTGAGACCAAAGATTGTTCGACTAGGGCTTGGATGAAGGCGTCTTTGTCGTACGAATAATAGGCATCGGCCACCTTTTCAAGACGAGTCGAAAGATGGGTGAAGGAAGGGCGCAAAAGCTTTTTGTCGAAAAGGGCCACTTCTTCATCGAGCCGGCCTTCGTCATTGATGAAATAGAGCCTTTTGGCATCGACGTCATAGGCGGCCATTCCCTTTTTGTTTTTTCGAATCGGGATAAGCGAGGTGAAGTAAGAGTCGAAAAGGGCGTAGCCATAGTAGTCGAAAGGATCGATGAGGATAGCGCTATAATCCTTCAAGAGCCGTTTATAAGGCTCGTTTTCGAGTTTTAAAACATCCTTTGAATAGAGCAAAGCAAGGCTTTCTGGAAAGATAGGCACGTAGTTTTTGAGGCCGTTTTTTTCGAAATAGGGAAGATCGCTCAAAACGTTTTCCAAGAATTCATCGAAAGGCAAGCCTTCTTCTTTTTTAGAAGCTTTTAAATGATTAAGCAGCTCTTTTTCGATGGTCTCTTTGTTTTCAAGGCTTCTTAAGACGATGTCGGCTCGAAGCACATCGAAGGGACAAGAGGCTTTCGCGAGGTTTGCGAAGCATTCGATAGAGGATAGTCTCAAGGAATGCTTCGAAAAGTAAAGAGCATCCTTGCTTTTCGAGTAATCGGTCGGGCTTTGTTCCCGTATAAGGCTCTCAAAAAGACTCATTTTCACTCTCCGATACACTCGAAAAGACGCTCGCGAAATAAAGACTGGCTGTTTCTGCTCTTAATATGCGACTCCCTAAAGAAATTGGCTCGAAGCCTTTCTCTTTGGCAAAAGCCACCTCTTCCATTCGGAAGCCTCCTTCGGGCCCAATAAGGCAAAGGGTTGTTTCGCTTGGCTTCATCGCGGCGAGCTTTTTAAGGAGATCGCAACTATGGGAAGCAAGCTCCTCGTATGCGATGAAACGATGGTTCGCTTTCGCTTCCAAAAGCTCTTTGAAAGATAAGATCGGATGAACGAAAGGGATATTTAGCCTTTTGGATTGCATGGCGGCGCCCAAAACGATCTTTTGGTAGCGGTCCAATCTCTTTCTCTTATCTTTTTCGTCGAGAGAAATGATGGTTCTTTGGGAAATGAAAGGATAGAAGCCCGAAACGCCAAGCTCCGTTCCTTTTTGAAAGACAAGCTCATCGTGCCCTCCTTTCAAAAGGCTAAAACCGAGATACAAAGGACATGGAAGCTCCGTCTTGCTATCGAGTTTTTTTATCTTTATAAGCCGAAGTGGCGAGAGTTTTTCAATCCTTGAAAGATAAAGCTCGCCTTGCCAAACGATTTCGATTTCCTCTTTTTCTTTCGAACGCAACACCGTGACGAGATGATGTTGGTCTTCCTTCGACAAAGAGAAGCTTCCCTCTTCTTCTTTAGCGGCAAAGAAACGATTCATTAGTGGAGAAACTCCCCGCGCTTGTCTTTTAAGGAATCTTTCGTGAAATAGCGGATGCTCACGAAAGCATAGCATACGAAAACGAGTGCCAAAGGAAGAAGGAAACAAATAGGAATCGGCCATCCTAAGTTAAATGCAAAAGCGAGCAAGGATCCGAGGACGCCTATGAAAGCTAGGCTAAGCAAAAGCTCTACGATCCCTCTTTTCACGAAACCGAGATAAAAGCTATGAACCCCAAAACTCCCCAAGAACAAGCACAAAAAGCTCGCCATTTTGCGCGATTTGCTTTTATAAAGCTTATAATCGCCGGTTACCGGATTCACGAACTGGGTCATATCCTTGGTCTCGTAAGCGTTATCTATAGGATTCTTCTCGCCGCAAAAAGGGCAGATGTCTTTATCGAAATTGGATATCGTATGATGGCAATATTTACAAATCGGCATAAAAAATCTCCATGCCCCATAAGCTTAGCATATCTTGGCTTTTGGAAAGCATTCTTTTTATAAAAAAAGAAGGGTCCCCCCTTCTTTAGAATCCTTTCCTCCACCACTTTCCTTTTTTGCTTTCTTCCTCTTTTTGGAATTGAGCCAAAAGGTCTTTTTGAGTTACGGAGAGATTCGTTGGCGTTTGGACTTTGACGTGGAGATATTGGTCGCCAGGTTTTCCCGAGCGAAGGTCTTTTATGCCTTTTCCGCGAAGCTTTAAGATTTGATCGGGTTGCGTTCCAGCCGGAATGTCGACGCTTACTTCCCCATAAACGGTTGGAACGTCGACCTTGCTTCCAAGGGCGCAATTAACGAAGCTCAGATTCAAATTCATATGGACGTCGTTTCCTTCCCGCGTGAAGGTCTTATCGGGTTTGATTTTAATCTCGACATAGAGATCGCCATTCTCCCCGCCTAAACTTCCTCTTTCGCCTTTGCCTTTCACACGGACTTGTTGACCGGCGTTAATACCGGCTGGGATATTGACATCGAGGTCTTTATGAACGCGGTTATAGCCTTTCCCGCCGCATACGCTGCAAGCCTTTTTGACGATTTTCCCAGTCCCATGGCAATGTTCGCAAGGTCCTTGGCTTTGCATGACGCCAAAGATGGTCCGTTCTTGCCTGGTTACGTAGCCCGTGCCACCGCAATAAGGGCAAGTGACGATATCATCCGGTGTTTCGGCGCCCGTCCCATGGCAATGTTCGCAAGGTTCGTCATAAGTCAAAGGAATCGTAATATGGCAACCGTTGACCGCATCCATAAAAGAAATGGAAACGGTATAAAGGGTGTCATTGCCTTTGGTAGGACCGGCCCGTTCTGCTCGGCTCGAACGACGCGATCCACCTCCGAAGAAAGAGGAGAAGATATCGTTTAAGTCGACATCGCCAAAGCCTTGGCTCGAGAAGCCTCCGCCAAATGGATTCGACGCGCCTCCCATGCCAGAGCCCTCTTCAAAAGCCGCTTGGCCGAATTGGTCGTAGCGTTTTCTTTTCTCATCGTCATAAAGCACATCGTAAGCCTCTTGGATCTCTTCGAATTTCTTTGGGGCATCCGGACTTTTATTGATATCGGGGTGATATTGTTTCGCAAGCTTTCGGTAGGCGCTTTTGATTTCGTCTTTGGTCGCGTTTTTGGAGACACCTAAAACCTCATAATAGTCGCGTTTTTCTGCCATAAGGGTTCTCCTTTCTCTTAGAAAACGAATAGACGCTAGTCTCCTAGCGCCTATCCGTTACATACGTTTTGTTTAGGCTTTTTTATCCGTGAAATCGGCATCGACGACGTCGTCAGCGCTCGTGTTTGCATCACTCGAAGAATTCGCATTGCCATTCGCCGAAGCGCTGGCATTGGCATTCGCTCCTTGGCCATATTGCGCAGCTTGAGCCGCTGCGTCTTCAAGATGACCCACGATTTCGCGGAGCTTATTGATGTCGTCGCTTTGGATGGCGCCTTGCGCTTCATCGCGAAGCTTGGTGAGTTGATCTTTTTGCTCTGGAGTCATCGAAGCGCCTTTTTCCACAAGAGAGCGATTGATCTCGTCGACATAGGTTTGGGCCTTGTTCTTGACTTCGATATCGTCTTTTCTCTTCTGATCGGCTTCTTTGTTGGCTTCCGCATCTTTCACCATGCGATCGATATCCTCTTTGGAGAGTCCATTGGAACCGCTGATGGTAATATCTTGAGATTTTTGCGTATCAAGATCTTTGGCGGTCACCTTAACGATGCCGTTAACGTCGATAGAGAAGGTAACTTCGATTCTCGGTTCTCCTCGACGCGCTGGCTTAATGCCAGAAAGTTGGAAGTGACCAAGAAGTTTGTTGTCATGCGCCATTGGACGCTCGCCTTGGTAAACCATGATGTCAACGGCGGGTTGGTTGTCTTGAGCGGTCGAGAAGACTTGGCTCTTGGTGGTTGGAATGGTCGTGTTTCTTGGGATAAGAGGCGTCATAACGCCACCCAATGTCTCAATGCCAAGGGTTAATGGGGTAACGTCGAGAAGAACGACATCTTTAACATCACCCGCGATAACGCCGCCTTGGATGGCAGCGCCAATAGAGACGGCTTCATCCGGATTGACGGAAAGGTTAATTTCATGACCAGTCACTTTGCGAACCATTTCTTGAACGGCTGGCATACGGATAGAGCCGCCAATCATAAGAATGTCCCCGAGGTCGCTATAGTTAAGCTTGGCATCGGCCATGGCTTTCTCCATTGGGGCTTTGCAACGTTCCAATAGATTCCTCGTGAGATCTTGGAATTTCGCTCTGGTGATAGTTCCTTCCCAGTTGATAGGGCCATTCACGCCCATGCCGATGAAAGGAAGGGAAATAGTGGTTTCAAGGCTGCTAGAGAGTTCGATCTTCGCTTTTTCGGCAGCGTCCAAGAAACGTTGTTTCGCCATCTTGTCGGTCAAATCGACGCCTGTTTCTTGAAGAATTTGGGCATGGATCCAATCGGCCAAGGCATTATCCCAGTCATCGCCGCCAAGATGCGTATCGCCATTGGTGCTAAGAACTTGGAAGGTGCCATCGCCGATATCCAGAATCGAGACATCGAGCGTTCCACCGCCTAAGTCGAAGACAAGGACCTTTTCGCTCTTGTTGTTTTCAAGTCCATAAGCAAGGCAAGAGGCGGTTGGCTCATTGATGATACGGACAACGTCGAGTCCGGCAATCGTGCCAGCGTCTTTTGTGGCTTGACGTTGCGCGTCATTAAAGTAGGCTGGAACGGTGATGACCGCTTTCTTAACGGGTTGGCCTAAGCTCTTTTCGGCGTAGGATTTCATGTAGCTAAGGACTTTGGCGGAGATTTCTTGCGGCGTAAAATCCTTATTCAAACAATTGATGTGGAATTTATCGGCAGTGCCCATATGACGTTTGGCGCTACGGATAGTGTCGGGGTTGGTGATCATTTGACGCTTTGCGGCGTTTCCGACGATCTCTTCGCCGTTGGCTTTAAAAGCAACGACGCTTGGTGTGGTGTTTGTTCCTTCGGGATTCGGGATGACTTTTACTTTGCCGTCCGCCTGAAGATAGCTAATAACGCTATTCGTGGTACCTAAATCGATACCAACAATAATTTCCTTTGCCATAATTCTATTCCTCCTTAGGCCTTATGCTCGGCCTCTTTTGTTTCCTCTTTATTTCCGTCTTTAATTTCGTCTTTCGTTTCTTCTTTTTTCTTTGCGAAGACCACAACTTTGGCCGGAGAGACGATATGATCGTGAAGCTTATACCCTTTGGCGTAAACCTTGGCGACTTTTCCATCTTTCCCTTCTTCGTAAGGGGCCACATCGATCGCATGCATGAAGCTCGGATCGAAGAGGTCACCTACCTTAGGCGAGAGCTCGCTTACGCCTTCGCTTTCAAGGCTCGCAAGAATCTGCTTATAGATGAAATTAAACCCTTGCTGATAATTTAAAGCCTCTTTGCTATTGGGCGTGGCCTCAAGCGCCATATGGAAGCTATCCAACGCCGGAAGGAGACTTTCTAAGAAGCCTTCAGCGCGATAGCGGAGAGCCTCCCTATGATCTTCCTCCAAAGATTTCCGAAGGTTTTGGGTATCCGCAAAAGCCATGTAATATTTGTTTTTCCAAGCTTCCGCTTCTTCTTTGGCCTTCTTAAGCTCCTCTTCGAGAAGCTCTTCTTTGGAAGGTTCCTTTTTTACTTCTTTGGTGGATTCGTTTTCTTTCGGCTGTTCTTGTTGCTTTTTGGCTTTATCGAACATTCTTTCTCTCCTTTCGTTGCGTTTTTGAAGTAATGATCAAGCTCTTTGGCGAAGTACTGGAGCGTACTTACCACTCGATCGTAGTCCATGCGGCTTGGCCCTAAGATCGTTAAGGCGCTTTCTGGTTCCCCAGGAAGAGAAACTTTAGCGCTTACTAAGGCCAAATTCGTAGGAACGTCTTTGGTGCCGATTTGAACGAGCACCTCCCCGTCTTTGCTTTCGGTGGCTTTCGAGAGAGCGTCTTTTAGCTCGGTAGGATCATCGAGGAATTTTAAGAGCTCCCTTAGCTTCATCGCATCGTTTGCGAATTCTGGTTGGTTATAGAGTTCATCCTTCCCAAAGAGTTCGAGATGCTTTGAAGCAAAGCTCGCAAAGGCTCCCAATATGGCATCGAAGACAAGTCTTTGCCCGATGAGATAATCGGTCAAAAGAGGTCGCATCGCTTCCATCATGGGAACTACAGAGACGATTGGCGTTCCGGCGAGACGTTCGTTAAGGAGTTTGACGGTTTTGGCCACATCCTCCACCCGAACGGCTTCATTAACCAAGAAGGTTTTGTTTTCAACATGTCCCTTATCGGTTACGAATATCGCGGTTGCGGTATTGTTCCCGATAGGGATGATTTGAATCGAAACGAGTCTTTCCTCCTCCGCCTTCGGGCCAATGACGCACGAAGCGAGATTAGTCATCTGGCTTAGGATTTGGCAACTCTCTTTCATGACCTCTTCGACGGACTTGGCTTTTTCGCTAAGCACGCTTTGCAAAGCGTTTTTCGCTTTTTCATCGACACCGCCACTCCTAAGATTATCCACGTAGTATTGATAACCTTTTTCGGATGGCAAACGTCCGCTGGAAGTATGGGTCTTCTCAAGCAAACCATCTTTCTCGAGGGCGTTCATCTCGTTGCGGATGGTGGCACTGCTCATATCCAAATGGTAAGCCTCTTTAAGATTCTTACTTCCCACGGGTTCGGCGGTTTTGATGAAGTGTTCAACGATGAGTTTCAAGATTTCATCGCGCCTGGTCATACGAGCCTCCTTTAGCAGTCTTTCCTTTCGGCTGCTAGCACTATTATAAGAAGGCTTTTAGCACTGTCAATTGCTTAGTGCCAAAAAACATCAAAATAATTCCAAGAGGACCGAATCTAAGATTTCGAGACCTCTGTCGGTGGCGAAAACGCGACCGTCTTTCGAAAGAAGAAGCTTTTTTTGCGAGAGGTTTTCGAAGGGCTTTCGGTAGCGAGAAAGAAATTCGAAGCCAAATCGGTTTCGGAAGGTCTTTAAAGCAAAACCATCGTCTAAACGGAGATTCGTGAGAAAGAAATCTTCGAGTTCGCTTTCCGTCGAAAGCGTCTCTTTCTCGCCAAGATAATCGCCCGCTAAGTATTTGCTAAGGTTTTTGGTATTTTGGTAGCGCGTCCTTTTCCAATAGCCCGAAGCCCCTAACCCCGCCCCGAAATATTCCTCATCGTGCCAATAGACGAGGTTATGCATCGAGAAATCGTTCTCTTTGGCGAAATTGCTTATTTCGTAGCGGCGAAAACCGGCTTGGCGAAAAGCTTCAAGGATGGTTTCGTATTGGATGCCGGAGCTTTCCTCGTCCATTTCCTTATATCCGTCATTAAAGAAGAGCGTCCCGGGATTGACGCTTAGAGAGTAGGCGGAGAGGTGATTCACATCTAGGTCTAAAAAATTGTGGATGTCGTTTTCCAGTTCTTCTAAACTCTCCTCAGGCAAGCCGTAAATCATATCGCAAGAGATCCTTTTAAAGCCGATCCTCTTCGCTTTTTGGACGGCTTCCTTCGCATCCAAGAAGCTATGTTTCCTCCCCATGAGGGATAAAAGCCTAGGACTCGAAGACTCGATGCCTATGGAGAGGCGATTGACGCCTCCTTTTAGAAGAAGAGTCAGTTTTTCCTCGGTTAAGTCCTCAGGATTTGCTTCTAACGTCCATTCGGTGTTTTCGTCGCTATAAGGTTTAAGGAAGAAGAGCAGATCCTGGAGCGCAAAAGAGGGCAATAAGCTTGGCGTTCCTCCCCCAATATATATCGTTCGTAAGGGCTTTTTTATGGGATAAGAGGCGATTTCTTTCTTTAAGGCCTCCATATAAGAAAAGCACCATCTCTCCTCATAAAGGACTTTGCTGAAGTCGCAATAGGAGCAAAGATGGTGGCAAAAGGGAATATGAACGTAAAGGGAATGCGGCACTATTCGTCCTCTTTGTCGGAGGCTTTTTCAGAGGCGTTTTGCGCCTCTTCGGGGTGCGCTTTGGCGTAATCTTCCATCGCTTTCAAAGTGGCGCTATCTTGAATTTCTTCGGTATGGCGTTGGACTTCCTCGGAAGCCACTTCTTTTTCGGATGGAGCGCTTTCTTTTTTGATCTCTTCATCCATTTGTATAGCGGCCTCATCCATTTCTTTTTGCGTTTTTTCGTCGATATCAACCACAAGGCGATTGACTTCCTCTTCTGCTATTTCCTTGTCGCTTTTGGGCTTTTCGTCACTTTGGAAGTGCTTGCTGTATTTCCGGACTAAAATAACGGCGACGACGATGACGCCAAAGATGGCTAATAAGCAGATGATGACGAACCATGGCTGCTTGGTGATATCGTTCTCTAAGAATGCAATCATTATTTGGTCTCTCCTTTGCGCTTCGGCGTATAAACGAACTTGTTTTTCACTTGCAGCTTCTCATAATAGCCTTCTAAAGCCAATTTATCCATAGAAGTTCGCGCCGTTTCATAAACGCAATGGGTAAAAGCCTTGAATTGCTGGATGCTATAGAAGCGTCCTGGCGTGCAATGGGTGCTTAAGAAAGAAGCTTGCTTTTTATTGAGATTCGGATTGGTCTCGAGCAAATAGCGCATGTATTCTTTCGCTTCCTTTTCGCTTAGCACATCAAGTTCGAAGGATGGGGCACTCCCTTTTTTGGAAGCTTCCACCATCTCCTTTTCGGTGATGGTTTTGGATGGAGGGACAATGGGTTTGGAGATGGCTCCCTTCGCTAAGATTGGCTCTTCTTTTTCCGTTTGGGGCTCCCCTTCCAAAGTCTTCTTTTCTTCCTTCTCCTCTAATAAAGCGAAATCGCTTCGCTCTTCCATTGCCTCTTTTTTTGCTTCCTGAGAGGCGCTAATGCCGTTATTTTCTTCTTCTTGAAGAGAAGAGGTCTCTTCCTCGATGTTTTTAGAGGAAATTGCTTCAAAAGAGGCGTCCTCTAGAGGCTTTTCGGCCAATTCGCTCTCCTTAGCTTCGTCTTTTGAAGGGAAGAAATCGGACTTTGATTCTTCCGTCTTGGAAGGCGTTTCTTCCATGAAACTATCGAGCGTCAATTGTTCGGTCTTGGGAGGGGTCGGCTCCGATAAAGCGGCCTTCGAGACGGCCTTCTTCTCTTCTTCCGAGAGTTGGTTGTATTCGGGAGAATAGACGGCGATCTTCGCGTTGTTTATGGCTTCACGCGTTTCCACAAGCATCTTTTCGACGCTTTTTTCGAAATAGTTGACGAGGTAAGTCAAGTCCCCGCTGGAGCGGACGTTTTTCGAGGCGCTTGCGAAAACGGAGTCATTGAGGAGAAGTCTTTCGAGAGGAAGATAGAAAGCTTCCTTCCCGAAGTGATAGGCGAAGTATTCTTTTGCCATTAAGGCCGTCATGGAGAGGTTTCTATTCTCGAAAGGCGAAACCAAAGGCATATAGAAGAGAATGGCGCTTAAGGAAACGATGGTCGGATAAGAGCTTTTATGGAGGAAGTCGATAAAGGGCTCCATATAGTCCTCGACGTAGCCGTTTGGGGCTTTCTCTTGAATGAAAGACATATAGGAAGGCCGTTTCCTATCGAAATCGTTGCCTTCGCGATAAAAAGAAGTGAGTTCGACTTCGTCGCGAAGCTTCATAAGGGCTTCCGCTAGAAAATTATCGTCCGCTACGATCGGTGTTTTCTCGCTATAGGAATCAAGGCAATTCAAGTAACCCAGAAGAATCTTGTGGCTCGGATTGCTTTCGAAATAAGTGCCATTGATCATGGCCTTTAAGGAAAGCTCGCTAATTTCAACGCCTTCCAATTCCTTAATGGCTTTTAAAGAAGGCAGGAAAAGCGATTTCCGAGCTTCTTTCCTGGCCTTTTCGCTAAGTTCGGTGCCTAAGGAATGAATGGTTTCCTTTAACGCTTCGTCGATGTTCTTCCATTTTCCCAAAAGAGTTGGGGTCACCGTCAAGGAGAGGTAGTACCCGTTGAGAAGCTTTAAGGGCAAGTTTTTTCGGAAGTCCTTTCGGTAATTGATGATATCTTGCCAAAAGTCATTAATCGAAAAAACGCCCATTTTCCGAGAGAGGCCGGCTTTATCGAGGTAATCGAGATCGGTCGATTCCAAGGCTAATTTGGTGTATTTGCTTTGATTGTCCATAAAGACATTATAAATAAAACGAAAAGGTATGCAATATTTATACTAATTATTGACTATAAAATCTCTATTAGTTTTTTGGATAACGGAGATTTTTCGAGCAAGTATCGGCGTTTTATTTATCGGTGTCGTTAAGAGAGAGGACTGCCATAAAAGCTTCTTGCGGCACCTCGACAGAACCGATCGCTTTCATTCGTTTCTTGCCTTCTTTTTGTTTTTCCAAGAGCTTTTTCTTTCGCGAGATATCGCCACCATAGCACTTCGCCAAAACATCTTTGCGCATGCTCTTGATGTCGGCGCGAGCGACCACTTTTCCATTTATCGCAGCTTGTACTGGCACTTCGAATTGCTGTTTGGGGATGATTTCCTTAAGCTTTGAAACAATCGCAATGCCCCTTTCGTAAGCGAAGGGACGATAGACGATGGAGGATAAAGCGTCGATTACTTCTCCATTCAATAAGATATCCATCTTGCTAAGCTCCCCTGCTCGATATTCCTCAATCGTATAATCCAAAGAGGCATAGCCCTTCGTTGCGCTTTTGAGTTTATCGAAGAAATTGAAGACGATTTCGCTAAGGGGAAGGTGGTATTTCACGACCTGTCGCGTGTCGTCGAAATAGATGAGATCTTCGTAAACGCCACGCCTATCTTGGCAAAGTTGCATGACCGCTCCCACATATTCCTTGGGCGTCATGATCGAGGCGTTTACATAAGGCTCTTCGATCGCTTTGATTTTGCTTTGCTCAGGGAGGTCGCTCGGATTATCGACCATCATGGTGGTGCCATCGGTCAATAGGATCTTATAGCGGACGCTAGGCGCCGTTAAAATGAGATTCAAACCATATTCTCTTTCGAGCCTTTCCTGAATGACATCCATGTGGAGAAGGCCCAAGAAACCGCATCGGAAGCCAAATCCGAGGGCCTTGGAGTTTTCCGGCTCATAAGTCAAGGAAGCGTCGTTCAAAGAAAGTTTATCGAGGGCATCCTTCAAGTCCTCGTATTTTTGGCTATCCACTGGGTAAAGGCCGCAATAGACCATGGGGTTAATCTTTCGATAGCCAGGCAAGGCCTCTTGGCAAGGGTTTGCAGAAAGAGTGATCGTTTCTCCAGGGAAAACGTCCTTAATGTCTTTTATCGTCGCCGTGAGATAGCCGACTTCGCCGCTTGAGAGCTCTTTGACGGGTATTTCCTTGGGCGTACGAATGCCAAGCTCAGTGACGACATATCTTTTGTTGGCGGCCATTAAAAGGATTTCGTCCCCCACTTTGACCGATCCGTTTTTAACCCGGATTAAAACGACGACGCCGCGGTAAGAATCGTAATAGGAATCGAAGATCAGCGCTTGCAATGGAGCGTTATTGTCCCCATTGGGCGGGGGAACGAGTTCCACCACTTTTTCGAGCATATCGAGAACTCCAACGCCTGTTTTGGCACTCACCAATGAGACATCCTCCATCCCGATTCCGATTCGATCTTCGATTTCTTTTTCGGTCCTTGGAATATCCGCGCTTGGCAAATCTATTTTATTGATGACAGGCAAAATCATGAGGTCGTTATCAAGCGCCAAGTAGACGTTGGCGAGCGTTTGCGCTTCCACGCCTTGAGTGGCGTCAACCACCAATAAAGCGCCTTCGCAAGCGGCTAAGCTGCGGGAAACCTCATAACTGAAATCGACGTGCCCTGGCGTGTCGATGAGGTTGAAAATATAAGATCCGCCGTTTTTGGACTTAAAAGTCACAGTAACCGCGTTAAGCTTAATGGTGATGCCCCTTTCCCTTTCAAGGGCCATGTCATCGAGCATTTGGGCTTGCAAATTCCTCTTTTCCACCGCGCCCGTGCTTTCCAAAATGCGGTCGCAAAGAGTGCTTTTCCCATGATCGATATGGGCGATAACGCTAAAATTTCTTATGAGCTTCTGATCAAATGGCATACCTACTGATTATAGCCTATCTTGCTTATCCTTTATAGAATTCCTTGGCTTTTCTTGAAACTTCTTCTGCGGAAGTGACGATTTCATAATCTTGCCAACGTCTTTTATAGATTTCTCGGTATTCGGGCTGGGTGTAGCGATCATCGAATAAAAGGGCGATTCCTGTGTCTTTTTCGCTGCGGATTAGGCGTCCGACCGCCTGCATGACCTTGTTGATGCCAGGGTTCCGGTAAGCATAATCGAAACCCTTTTCTTTGAAACGGCTCTTCAAAAGCTCGTTTTCAAAGCCTATTTGCGGCATGCCAGTGCCCACAATGGCGACGCCGATAAGTCGATCGAAAGGCAAATCAACCCCTTCGCTAAAGCTTCCCCCTATCACTAGAATCCCCACTGTTGTCTTTTTTGGATTTTCTTGGAAATGCGATAAGAACTCGCTTTTCTTTTCGCTATCCATGCTTTCCGTTTGATAATAAATATCTACTTCCTCCCCGAAAGACAGCAAAGGCTTTATTTTCGATAGGTAAAGGAAACTTGGCAAATAGATAAAGAAATTTCCGATTTTCGATTGCACGAAGCTTTGAAGGAACGATGCGACTTCTTGAATCGTTTTATCGCGGTCTTTTAGCCGCAAGCTTATCAAAGGAGCCAAAAGAAGCTTGAAATTTTCTTTGGGGAAAGGGGATGGCAAAAGCAAATAAGGGACGTTTTCGAGGCCTAGAATGCTCTCAATGAAATATCCAATGGGAGAAAAGGTGCCGCTAAAAAAGACCGCTCCCCGGACTTTCTCGAAGGATTCCAAAAGCATTTTTGAGGCATCTAGGCACAAAAGGCCGATACTTTTGTCTTTCCCTTCCACCGAAGCGTAGGGAACAAGTTCAGGATAATTCTCCAAAAGGTAGCGGAGTCGAAAACATTTTCGGGAGAAATCGTTGACGCTTTCGGGTAAAGGCGGAAGCCCATCCTCCTTCAAAAGCTCTTTCTTGGCATCCAAAAAGCGGTTGATCCCTTTGGAAAGGTCTTGCGGGAAATCCTCCAAAGCAAAAGAAGCCCTTCGTCCCTCTAAATTCTTTTCGATGGCTTTTTGGATCTTTCCTAGACGAAGCGAAAACCCTTTTTTAGGGTAGCCTTTCAAAGATTGCTTTGCTTTTTTGCACTCCCAAAGGGAAAGCGATTCGCTATAAGCTCGCCTTCCTCTGTCGACAAGGTTATGGGCCTCGTCGACTAAAACGAAAAAATTCTTGGCATTCTCTATGGATGTTTCTCCAAAATAGCGTTCTAAGCGAACAAAAGGGTCGATGAAATAGTTATAATCCGCGACGATGACATCGCTATCGAAAGAGAGGTCGAGTTCGAGTTCAAAGGGACAAACGCCAAATTCGAGAGCGAGCTTTGTGACGTTTTCCTTATTGAAGTGGACATATCTTTTAAGAGCCTCTTTTCGAACGTTAGGCAATAAAGAATAATAGTTTTTGGCAAAGGGGCAGGAGTCGGGATTGCATTCCTTGCCCTTTGATAGGCAAATGGATTCCTTTGAAGCGAGGGTGCTTACCCTGATGCATAATCCTTCATCGATCAGCAATTTCAAGGCCTTCTCGGCGCTTTCTTGGCCACTGCTTTTGGCGGAAAGGAAGAACACTTTGCTTATTCCAGTCGCCCCGAACGCCTTCATGGCGGGATAAAGGGAAGACATTGTTTTGCCAATGCCAGTAGGCGCTTCGCAAAAGAAATAGCCGCCTTTTTTGATAGTCGCATAAATATATTTCGCCATCGTTTGCTGGCCTTTCCGAAAAGTCTTATAAGGAAAAGAAAGTTTTTTAGCGCTTTCGTGGCGGAGGGAAAGGTGAGCGAAAACCTCTTCCTCTCTTTTTAGAAATTCATCGATGAGACAATCGATGTCCTTCTGAAGCTCGGCCTTTTCGAAAGTCCAAAGATGGGTTTTCTTTTCATTTGTTTTTTGAGAGAGGTAAGTCAGTTGGATTTGAGCCCGGTCTCCGCCGTTTTTAAGCAAATAAAGGAGGGCGTAGCATTTGGCTTGGCCCAAATGCCATTCTTTCTCTTCTTCGAAAAAGACGTCTAAATCCGAAACTGTGCTCTTGATTTCGTCGATAATTGGGCATTTTCCACCAACGATTATGCCATCGGCCCGTCCTTGGAGAGTCAAAGAGACGTTCTCCCTTTCGAAAGTGCCATCCAATGGGACTTCCGAAAGATATTCTCGGCCTTGCTTCTTTTGATAAGAGGCATGCATCGCGCTTCCTAAAAGCATGGTATCGCGATTGAAAACCCTATTGTCGATATCCCCTGTCCGAAGCAAAGAATCCACCAACGCGTGGACGCTTAAAACGATTTTTCTTTTTTCCATTCTCTTATGAAACGCGTAAGCCTTCGATGTTTTGGTGCCCGTTTAGAAAGGATTGGGCGTCCATTGGTTTTTTGCCTTCCAAAAAGAGAGAAGTCAAAGACAAAACGCCATCTTTCAGATTCAAATAGAGATTCTTTTTGTCGCGCCAAAGAGAGCCGACTTCCCCTTTGGGCTCAAGAATCGTTTTCTTCGAAGAAAGGATTTTAAGCTTCTTCCCTTCGAAAATAACGTAAGCGCCCGGTTTTTCGCTTAAAGCGCGGATGTAATTGAATGTTTCCTCGAGGGACAAAGCAAGAGGGAGATGTTCCTCTTCGGGCAAAATCTTTTTAGCGATGCTTACTAGCGCCGGATTTTGTTTTTCGGCATGGAGCTCGCCATTGGCTAAAGGAAGCAAATCTTTAAGGATCAAACTACTTGCCGCCTTCGCCATTTTTTGCGCGACGGAAGTGTAGTTATCCGTTTCTTCGATGGGGAATCGCTCTTGATCAAAGACGTCTCCTGCGTCCATTTCCGATACCATTTGCATAAGGCAAACGCCAGTTTCCTTTTCGCCATTCATGATGGCGCGTTGCATCGGCGCGGCACCGCGGTATTTCGGCAAAAGAGAGCCATGAAGATTAAAGCTTCCTAAGGGTGCGCTTTGGAGGACTTCGTCTGGTATTATTTGCCCATAGGCAATGCAAACGATGATGTCATAGTCGATGTTTTTTAAAAAATCATGGTCCTTCCGAATTCGGTGCGGAGTAAAAACCGGAATCGAATGATTTGCGGCGCATTCTTTGACTTCCGAGGGGCTTAAGATCCCTTTTCTTCCTCTCGGTTTATCTTCTTGCGAGATAACCCCTGCCACCTTGAAACCACTAAGATAGATATTCTCTAAAACGGTTGCCGCAATCGCCGGGGTCCCAAAGAAGAGAACTTTCAATTGTTTTGGATCGCTATATTTCATCGCCCCAATTTTAATACAAGAACCGGCGAGTGACGAATGTTTTAAAACTTTGCTTATGTTAAAATTAAACGATAGGTGACTTTATGCAGAAATCAAATTACAAAGAAAGACAAAAATTCTTAGACACTTCCTTGCTTTTGGATAAAGGGCCAAAGAGTTTCGAAAATATATTCCATACTTTGATGAGGAAAAACAAAAGGAAGGCAGCCGCTTTATATTTCGACGAAGACGATAGGCAAAAAACCTTCACCTATAAGGAACTAGAGGAACGCGTCCGCTATATCTCAAGACATCTTAATGGACTTTTCATGGATTTCGGGCAAGACGAAATCATTGCCTTGAAAATAAAGAATTCCCCCGATTGGCCTGTTCTTTTTTGGGCGGTTTTGGAAAGTGGGTTTTCCGTTCTTCTAATCGATGCGAGGATGGCTAAAGAGAATACGGAAAATCTTTTGAAGCAATCCGGTGCGAAAGCTATTATCGCCACCGAGGAGACGTCTTATTCGGTTCCTTTGCTCCGCCTAAACGACATCGTTTCTTCCGAAGAAAAAGAAACATGCCGCCATTGGGGCAACCAGGTTCTCTTTTGCTCAAGCGGCACCACTGGCGACATCAAGATGATGGTAATGGATGGCGAAAACATGATTGCCCAAATCCAAAGCGCCCGCATCTTAGCCAAAGAAAACGCGACCATTATGCCTCTTGGTCCCGTCCGCATTCTAGCGATGGTTCCTTTTCATCACATTTTCGGTTTTATCGCTGTATTCCTTTGGTATTCCTATTTCGGAAAAACGATCGTCTATCCCAATTCCATAGCGTCCAAGGATATAGTGATGGCTTTAAAAAAAGGAAAGGTCACCCATCTTTATAGCGTGCCTCTTTTTTGGGATGGCATCGCTCAAAAGGTGGAGCGTTCTTTCGCCTTAAAAGGCGAGAAAAAAACGGCAATCCTCGAAAAAATGGTCGCTTCCGCCATTGGGGAAATCACCCAACAAGAAGCTGGCATTTATGGCTATAAGCTCTTTCGAAACTTGATTCAAAAGAAAGTCTTGGGGAATAGAATCGTCGCCTGTATTTCTGGCGGCGGCTACCTTCAAAAGAAGACATTGCGCCTCTTAAATGGCATCGGCTATCCCTTGGTCAATGGGTATGGCATGACGGAAATCGGCGTCGCCAGCGTGGAATATTCAATGCTCACCCACGATATCCTTGAGGATTCCATCGGGAAGGGATTCGGAGGATTCGAGTTCAAACTAGAAAAAGTGCCTGGGGCCAAAGATAACGAGGGCGAGCTTTTAATCCGAAGCAAAACGATTCATAAAGAAGAAATCATCGCCGGAAAGAGACAGAGAACGTCTTTGGAAGATGGCTTTTTTAGAACGGGGGATATCGCTTCCATCGCCGAGGATGGAAGGATCTTTATTCATGGCAGGATCAAAGACACCATCATCTCGAGCAATGGCGAAAACGTTTATCCGGATGAAATAGAGGCCTATTTCGCCAATCTTCCCCATGTCTTGTCTCTGGCTAGCGTCGGAATGGAGGAAGAAGGAAAAGAAAACATCTACCTTGTCATCGATTTAGACAATTCCATCAGCGAGAAAGAACTCCAAGAGCTAAAGAAAAAGATTGATGCCATTAATGCCACTCTTCCAAGCGAAAAAAAGATTTCCAAAACGCTGATATCCAAAAAATCCCTTCCGATGGCCAATAACATGAAAGTCAAACGCTTTGCCCTAAAAAACCAAATCCGCCAAGATCCGGACGCTTTTTATGATTTCGATAAGAAAGAACATGGCGTTTCTTTTTCTGGTTTCGACGAAAAAGAAGTCCTAGAGACGATGGATGGCGTGAGGAAGATTTTTTCCAAAATCCTTTTGCTTCCGGAATTTAAAATTGGCAATAACGACGTTTGGAACCAATCTCTTGGCGGCGATTCCATGACTTATATCACAATGATAAACGATTTGAACGACTGCTTCGGAGTGGAGATTCCGATGGAGTCGTATGGGAAAATCGGAACCGTTTCCGGCTTCACCCATGAAATCCTTCTTTTAAAGCATAAGGAAAAGGCGCCCAAAGAGAAGGAAATGCCTATTGAATGACGATGATTAAAAGGGTAAAATCATACCCGCAAACGAAAGAAAAAGGAACGAAAAATGGCTAACATTAAATCACAAATCAAGAGAATTGACATCTATGCTCGCAACAACGCCCGCAACAGCTCCCGCAAAGCGGAAACGAAAACGGCAATCAAGAAAGTCGAAAAACTCGTGAACGAAGGCAAGAAAGAAGAAGCTGTTGTCGCTATGAAAAACGCGATTTCCCTTCTTGATAAGCTCGCTCAAGATGGCATCGTGAGCCGAAACGCAGTGACCCGCAAAAAAGGGCAACTTGAAGCGAAAGTCGCCACTCTCTAATTTTCAGATAGATCTTTAACCGGCCAAGCGCCGGTTTTTTATATAGTCTTAAAGAGAAAGGTCTCTCCTACTTCCTTTGCTTCTAAAACAAGATAAGAACCATAGTTCCCATCCCGTGGAAAGTCCAAAGAACCAGGACAATATATGCCCATTCCTTCGATTTTCGTTTCTCTTCTTTTATGAGTGTGTCCATGGACGAAATAAGAAAAGCCTTCACCCTTAAGCGCTCGGTATTCTTCCATCGCCAAAAAAGGTATATGCCTTAAGAAAATCCTTTTTCCGCTTGGCAAAAGGAGCTTTCGTGATAGCGGATAATGGAAAAGAGAAGAGTCGCAATTGCCCTTGACCGAACAAAAGGGGGCGATTTCATCGGCACTGCATTCCGAATCCCCCAAATGGAAAAAAATCGACGCGTCAAATTCTTTTAGGGCCACTTTCCGGAGCAAAGACAGCTCGCCATGGGTGTAGCTTATAAAAACTATTTTCATTTTTATTTATCGATCGGGAAGTTGGAAAGCAAAAGGTTGAAAGCGAGTTCCTCCCCCATCTTCCCCTGCATGATGCTTAAGAGAGTTTGGTAGATCATTTCTTGGCATTCCTCTATTTTCCGAGTCGAAAGCCTCCGCAAAGAATAGAGACAGGCATTGACTCTGCCTATGGAGGCGAGGAGCTCTCTTGCTATCGTGTAAGTATCCGCCCCTTCTTTTTGAAGGATGGCCACTTCGTGAAGAAATCGATATTCTTTCGCTAAAAGGTTAAGCAAAGTAACAGCGCTCGTGTTTTTTATTTTGAGATCTTTATAAATGCCAATCGCCGCCCCTTTGTCGCCTCTTGATAAAGCCCTCGAAAGCTGGAAAACGTCTTCCTCCAAAGGAGAAACGCAAAGTTTTTCGACCATTTCTTTATCGACTTCTTGCCCCAACGCATAGGAGAGGAGCTTATCGCTTTCATTAAGAAAAAGAGAGTAATCCCCTTTGGTCTTGGATAGCAAAAGATCCCTTGCCTCAAAAGTGATAGAGCTCCCTCTTTTTTTAAAATAATCGACGCAATAGGTTTTCCACTCCTCTTCGCTAAGAAGGCCGATTTGAGATACTTTCGCGCCTCCTTTTTGAAGCGCTTTGTAAAAACGGCTTTTTTCATCGATAGAATCGGAATAAACCACCAAAAAAAGATGAATAAAGGGATTTGGAGATTCGAAATATTCCAAAAGAGGCTCTTCGTCGTCGTTCTTTTGGACTTTCGGCTTCGTTTTGCTTTTTGTGAGATAGAAAAAATTGTCCGCAACAACGACTTTCTTCTCATACCCCAATGGCAAAGACTCGGCTTCGTTATAAAGGTCGATAAGTTTCGTCTCAATCATATCCAAGGAAACGAAGTTCATATCGTCTTTCTTTTCCAAGATGCTTGAAACGAGTTTCTTGAGGACCCTTTTAAGCATCCTTCCTTCCGAGCAATAGAGAACTTGAATCATAAATCAATTATACTTCGAAATCCCTTTCAAAAGAACGAAAACCCCTCTTGCAGTATGCCTTTATAGGTTATTGTCCCTTCAAGGTCGGTTCGTCGAATGGAAATCCCCTCTGTTTCAAGCCTTTTAAGAACCTCTCCGTCAGGATGGCCAAACTTGTTTTTGGTTCCGCAAGAAATGATGGCCTCTTCTGGGGACGCCGCTTTTAAAAAGGACATGGAAGAGGAGGTCTTTGAGCCATGGTGGCCTACTTTTAAAATATCGCACTTCACATCTTTCTTCTTGATAATTTCTTCTTCGACTTCTTTCGGGGCGTCGCCCATCAAGAGAAAACGGAGATTCTTAAGCGTAAAATCAAGCACCAAACTACCGATGTTTTTATCCGATGAAGTTCCTTCTCTCTCGTTTAAGTTTTCTAACGTAATCGGGCCAAAACGGTAAGGAAAATCCTCTTTGTCCTCAAGCAAGGCCAAGACGCGATAGTTGGTCAAGAGGCTTTCTTTGGCCCCATTATGGTCAAAATCGGGGTGGGTGATGATGAGCGCATCAAGTTTGCGTATATTCTCTTTCCTTAGATATGGGATAAGAACTTCTTTGGCCATATCGAAACGGTTATCACCGCCCGTATCGATAAGAATCGCTTTGTCATGGATGCGAATCAATATCGAATCCCCTTGCCCTACATCCAAGAAACTGACCTCATAGGTAAAATAGTTTGTAATCGGCAAAATCGAAAGAAAATAAGAGAAGAAGGAAAATAAAAGAATCCTTTCTTTGGTGAAATTGAAGCCTTCTTCTTTTAGATAAAGCGACAAGAACAATACGCCATAATAAGCGTCAATAAAGAAGGAATCGATTCTGAAAAAGGCGATATGGGGAGATAGGGCCGAAAGAGAAGAAAAGAAGGAAAGCAAAAAGCTCGTGTAGCGCTCTAAAAAATAAAAGGGCGTTCGGAAGAGGAAAGAAAAATAACCGGAAACGATATAGGGGAGGAGAATGGGTGGGAAAAGAAGAGAAGCGAATGGGGAAAGGAGGGAAAAAGAACCGCCATTTAAAAATAAAGGGAACAAAAAGAAGAGGGAGCTAAGGAAAGACATCATTTTCCTTGTTCGCTTCTTCTCGAAAGCGTGGATTTCGACCTTCTTCAGATAGATATAAAACGAAAAGCCAAACGAGATGAGAAAGCCTTGATCCATATAGATAAAGGGATTCAAAAAGAAAAAGAGAACGCCGATAATCCCAAGCTTCTTTAAGAAAGTTAGCTTTTCTTTTTTTCTGACGACGCAAAGAACGTCGAGCCCTAAAGAAAGATAAATTCGGTCGATGCCGATCTTAAAAAAGACGAAGGGAAAGATAAGGCTCAGGACGAGAAACACCAGTATTGTTTGTTTCCTCTCTTCCACAAAATAATTGAAGAAACGATAGAGGAAACGTTTAAAAAGGCCGAAGTAAATGCCAGAAGACCCTAAAAGAGAGATGATATTGAGATCCTTGGCCAAAGAGACGATGTCGCTTGAGTAATCTCTTTTCGAAAAGAGCATGGCATCTAAACAAGCGCTCGTCTCTTTGGAAAAGAAAGAAAGGAAGTTTCGTTCCATCGCCCGAAGCCTTATGGGGCGAAGAAAAAGAGCGTCTACCGATTTCAAAGCGAATTCCTGCTTCACCCCTTTTCCCAACAAATATTCCTTGAAATCGAACCTCCCTTCTTGATGGGAAAAGGAAAGGGTCTCGAAATGGCCAGAAAGCTCTAAGAGATCCCTTTCTTCGTATAGATTGCTTTGGCAAGAGACGTAAAAACGACGCCCCTTGGCCCAAAAAACGAAATAATTGTCCTTCGCTTCGAGAACAACTCCCGTCATTTTCGTTTCTCCATCCAAAAGAGGCAAGAATCGCGAGAGGCTGGAAAAAAGAAGGCCAATCGCGAAGCCCAAAAGGTAAGAGCGAGCGAGCCTTTTGTCTTTTTTAAGCCATTTAAAATAGACGATGGGAATGAGGAAGAGAAGCAACAAAAAAAGATGGGCTTTTCGGGTTTGGAGAAGGAAGAAACCTAAAAAAGAGCCTACGAATAACGCGAATATATCGACGGCATGGGCTCTTATTCGACAAGCGTTATAAAATCTTTGCACTTTTCGAAAGTGGCTGGTCCTATGCCATTAACGTTTTTGATTTCTTCGATTCTTTCGAATCTTTTGGTCTGTCTATAAGCAACGATACCTTCCGCTTGATTGGAAGTGAGGACGCTGCCTTCCATGAGTTTTTCTTTGGTATCGCTATTGAGGCACACTTTTTCGATCGGCGAAGTCGCACAGACATTCCCATGGTCGAAAAGAGGAGCGATGTAAAAATCCATTTTGCTTTCGAGGAGGAAAGAAGTGTCAAAGGCCCTTTCGTCGGCATTCGAAGTCTCTCCGCCTGCCGCATCGATTAAATCCCCTAACGTCTTCCCTTCCTTTATAAGATATGTCCCTGGTCTTTTTACCTCCCCAGAAATCGTCACTTCGAAGGTTTCTTCCTCCGACTCGAAGGAATGGCTCGTTTCCGTTGGATTTACCGAGCCTGAGAAGCGTTCAACCATCGTAAGGGCCAAAAGAACCACCACCGTCACGACAACGACCGCAATAATCGCTTTAAACATAAATTACCTCCATATAGAGATAGGGGAAGTTTTCGCTTTTTGTTGCAACAAAAAAGACCCCATGCAGGAGTCTTGTTGTTTTTCGAAAGAATAGCTCTATTCGAAATGAGCTTCGTCGATATGGATTTGATAAGGCGTCAGGCTTTCGACCATCACATCATCGCCAGGCGCTTTCCCAATAAGGGCTTTCCCCAAAGCGCTTTCGTTCGAGATAAGCGGATATGGGAGGGCGGTAGCATTGGCTTCGACGGTGCCAACCAGCTTAACCGTTAGTTTTTCGCCACTTGCGGTTTCGGTGAAAGTGACGACGTGCCCGAGATTGATTTTTTTGCCCTTCGCTCCTTTGCCGCTATCGACAATACGCGCAATGTCTTTGATATGCTCGATTTCAAGAATACGCGCCTCGATTTCGGCTTGGCGTCCGCGCGCGGCGTCGTAATCGGCGTTTTCGCTAAGGTCGCCTTGCGAACGGGCGGCTTTCAAAGCCTCGATCACTTCCGGGCGATCGACTTCGATTAAGTGACGATACTCTTTCTCGAGTTTCTCCAAACCCTCGCGGGTCATCTGCATCTTTTCTTCTGCCATTGTTTTTTCCTTTTCGTGAACTTCTCAATTATAGGGATGTAATCCCTCACAAGCAACTACCGACGCATTTCCTCTATTTTGGGATCGTTTTCGTAGGCTTCTAGAATTTCTTGGCTTTCCGAAAGCTCTTCCTCCGTGACATTCTCCAAGGTCTTTCCATCGCTTGTGGCCATCACAATAAGACTATCCGGATCTTCTTCTTTGAAAAGAAAGTAGTAGGTTTTTCCCCGCTCCTTATTCTCGTAATAGAAGTAGAGCTTCCAAACGTCTTCTTCCCCGTTATCTTTGGTAATAATAACGGTATTGTCGGTTATTTCGAGCATTCTTCCCTCTCCTTTTGAGACAAATAGCTTTCCAGAATCAAAACGGCGCTTTGCTGATCGATCACCCTTTTTTGCTTTCGGGTGTTGAAATTGCCTAATCGCATCGCTTTAGAGGCCATCACGGTCGTTAGCCTTTCATCCACCAAAGTCACCACGAGTTCTGGGTTCATTTCCAAAAGCTCCTCTTTAAAACGTTCGCTTCGATGGGCGCTTTCACCGGCGCTTCCATCCATATTGAGTGGATAGCCTAGGGCGATTTCCTTAATTCCTTCTTTCTTAAGGAGCTCATCGATGTGGGAGAGCGCTCTCCGATAAGCGCCTTCCGGGAAGAGATAGTTCTCTCTTCCATGCGCAATGCCCAAAACGTCGCTAACGGCGATGCCGCAGCTAGAAGTTCCTAAATCTAGCCCCATGACTTTCTTTTTCATGAGAGCCTCTCCTTTAAAGAATCGGCAAACGTTTCGAAGCCTTCGGATTTTTTAAGCATGCCGGAAGCCATTTGAGGTCTTCCTCCACCACCGCCTAGCATCTTTTGGCTCATTTCTTTCATCAAGTCATTCGCTTTGACCTTCTCTAAGGCCTTGCCATTGACCATGATGATAACCGGTCGCGCGCCATCTTTCCCACCCATCAAGACAAAGCAATAGTCTTTTGCGGTCGATTTAAAGCGATCGGCCAAAGAAAGAAGGTCTTCGCGGGAAGCGCCTTCTTTTAGAAGGCTCAAAAGGGAGATACCATCGACATCTTTTATGAGATTCCCCATGTTTTTGGCATCCAAAGAAGCCATCTTTTCCTTTAAAGAGGCAATCTCTTTCTTAAGGCTCTTTTCGTTTTCCAAGAGGGAATTGACTTTCGTAAGGACCTCTTTCCCCTTAGAAGAGAAAACATTCTCCAAAGAGGCTAAAATAGCTTCTTTTTCTTTTAAATCCCGAAGAGCGCCGAGGCTCGTTTTTGCCACGATGCGGCGAACGCCACTGCTAATCGCCTCTTCGGAAATTATCGTGAATAAGCCGATATTAGCGGTATTTTTAACGTGCGTGCCTCCGCAGAATTCCTTGCTATATTCCCCAAAAGCGACAACTCGAACGGTATCGCCATATTTTTCGCTGAATTCCATTTCAGCGCCGAGCTTAACGGCTTCTTGGAAAGGCAAAACGAGGGTTTCTTCCTTGATGCCTTCCGCAATAAGATCGTTGACTCTCTTTTCGATCGCGGCTTTCTCGCTTGCTTTCAACTTCGTGGAAGACTCGTAATCAAAACGAAGGTAGTTTTCATCGACAAAGCTTCCTTTTTGGTCGACGTGCTTTTTTAACACTTCCATTAAGGCGCTATGAAGTAGATGGGTAGCGCTGTGATTGCGCTCAATGAGATGTCTCCTTTCCCTATCGACCGATAAATGAAGCGTATCACCCTCGCGAAGCACCCCTTCCTCGATCGTGACGCGGTGGATATTTTGCTTGTTGGGAGCGATGGAAACGCCGTTGACTTTCGCCAAAACGCCCTTCCCAGAAAGAAGGCCCGTATCGCTGACTTGGCCTCCCATCTCGGCGTAAAAAGGCGTTTCTTCGAATATAACATCCCCTTCTTTGTCGATGCTATTCACGCGTTTTCCATCGACGAACAAACCGATGATTTTGGAATCCATTGACAAAAGGTCATAAGAGAAGACGCTTTTTTCTTTAAATTCCAATAAATCCTTCGACTGCTTATGGAAGCTTTCGATTTCGCCTCTCGCGTTTCGCGCCCTTTCGCGTTGCATCTCCATAAGCTTTTGGAAGGTTTCAACGTCCACTCCAACGCCTTTTTCGGCGGCGATTTCCTTCGTTAAATCAAGAGGGAACCCAAACGTATCGTAAAGCTTAAAGGCGTCTTCTCCACTTAGGGTTTTCTTATCCTGAATCATTTCCATAAGGAGAGATTCGCCACTTGAAAGGGTTTTCACGAAGCGTTCTTCTTCGGCTTTAATTAGGGAAATAACCATATCTTCTTTTTTAGAAAGCTCGGGATAGAAATCGCGATACTTCTTTACGACAGTCGGAACGAGTTTATACATGAAAGGCTCATTTAGGCCAAGTCTTTGGCCAAACCGCATAGCGCGTCGAACGATTCGGCGAAGAACATACCCGCGCCCTTCATTCGAAAAATAGGCGCCATCGTTTAAAGCGAAGGTCAAACAACGGGCATGATCGGCAATAACCCTGAAAGGAAGGAGGTTTTCCCCTTCGTATTTCTTCCTAGACATCCTTTCAACCTCTTCGATAATGGGCTTAAAGAGGTCGGTTTCGAAATTGGTTTCGGTTCCTTGGAGGATACAAGCGATTCGCTCTAACCCAGCGCCGGTATCGATATTTTTGCTCGGCAATTCCTTATAGTCTTTTCTAGGGACGCCATTTTCGGCATTATATTGGGAGAAGACAATGCCCCAAAGTTCGATGAAGCGGTCGTTTTCGATATCGTCTTCAAGCAATTTTTTGCCGAGTTTCTTAGGGTCGTATTTCTCGCCGCGATCAAAGAAAACTTCCGTGTTCGGCCCGCATGGCCCTTCGCCGATTTGCCAAAAGTTTCCTTCTAAAGGAATAAGATGGGAGGGGTCGATGCCTTGCTTTTTCCAAAGCTCATAGGTCGCTTTGTCATCGGGATTATAGGTGACGTAGATCTTTTCTTTGGGGAGACCGAAACCCGTTTTTTCGTCCGTTAAAAGCTCATAAGCCCAGGGGATTACCTCATTTCTGAAATAATCGCCGATAGAGAAGTTCCCAAGCATCTCGAAGAAAGTATGGTGCCGAGCTGTATGGCCGACGTTTTCGATGTCGTTGGTCCGAATGGACTTTTGCACATTGACGATACGACGGCAAGGTGGGATCTCACTTCCATCGAAATACTTTTTTAAGCCAGTCACGCCTGCATTGACCCAAAGCAGAGACTTATCGCCTTCTGGGATAAGGCTAACACCAGGGATGTACTTATGTCCTTTCGATTCGAAAAAGCGAATCCATAGACGACGAATTTCCTCACCGGTAAGTGGCTTCATTGTTTTTCCTCCCTAAAAAATAAAAACACCTGGACGAAGGAACGCTGTTGCGCGGTACCATCCTTCTTCACCGTTGGTGCTCTTGATTTGCTTCTTAACGCGAAGCGCGGGGACATTGCTCCCATTCCAATATAGAGATGGCGCATCCGAAGGCCTTTTCACTCCGCGGCCCTCTCTCGATCGGACTTAGTCTCTACGCTTATAATGTAGCATCTTCTTCTTTTGGAAGCACGAAAAAGAAGACCTAAAGAGCAATTGTGAGTGGATTTTTCCGTTCTTCTTGGCTAAAAGGGGTGTTTTCGTAAGAGCCGCTTCGATTGTAAACTCCCTTAAAAGGGGCGCTCCAAGCATTCGAAAAATTATAATATTCAACGAAATCGGCATAATGATCCAGGGTGAAATAGCAAACAGGTTCCGATCCGTATCCTTCTTCTTTAAGCCCTTCAGGGATGATGACAACCCTTCCCGCTCCGCGGCTATAGGAGCCGTTTCCTTTATTGTAAGAACCCGTCAAATCGATATCGAGTTCGTAATAAAGACCAGAAGAAGCATTATTGAAAGTCCCTAGTTTAGAAGGGTAATCGGTCGCATAGTGCTTCGCCCGACTGAAAACCTGGTATCGCCTTTGTTCCTTGTTTCCTCTTTCTGGAGAGGAGTCTAAGGTGTAGTTGCTTGGCAAGCTTTGAAAAGCCATATAATACTCGCACACATCGTTATAAGTGAAGCATTTCTTCTCTCTTGAAAGATATTTCACCAAAGTCTTGACATAGTCATCCCCTCTTTTCGAAAGGGTATAGATGGGGGCGACATCCCCTTCCGCATCCAAGGGTTTTAAACGGTATTCAAAAGAAGAAGAGGGCCAAGAGGAATTTTGGCTGGCTAAGGAATTCCAATCGGGATTCTCTTCTCCTATGTCCAAAGGCGCCTCGCTAGAAGAATCGCTTTGGGAGCTCTCGCCAAAGAGCGATGATTTTGTCGAATCTACCGTTTTAGACGAAGTGTCTTCTTTGGTGGAAGCGCTTGAATTCGTTGCGCTACTTAGATCGAAATACTCGAATTCGATTTTGGCTAGCTGAAAAGAAAGAGAGGAGAGGTTCGATAGGAAAAGGTAGTCGATATCGCGTTCCTCTAAGAAACGAACGCTTTCGAAAACGTCGCTGGAATAGCTTTCCGCGCGGTTTTTGACGATTTCAGTTTCCGTTTCGCTAAAAGTGACGTTTAGCTCAGCGCCGAATTCCCCGAACGTAAAAAACCGAATCTTCGATATTTCGACGCCTTTTTTGAAGGTCATTGACAAAGAGGAGATATTCTCACCTTTCTTTTCGAAACGAATAGCATAACGAGAGCCGTCGCTATAAAGGTTTTCCGATGTCAAAGAAAAAGGAGGGAAATCCGGGGTTGTCGAATAGGCATCCGTAAAGGGGAGAGAGCCTTCGCTTCTTTGCGATCCGAAAATGAGGCTTCCTATTTCCTTTTGCTTTGCTTGCGTCGAAGAGTTTGTGCTTATAAAGGAACAGGCTCCAAGCAAAGGAATCAAAGAAATCAAAAAGACGGGCTTAATCTTCATCTTCTATTACCTCCATGGGCAAAAGGAAGGACGAGGAAAACGTTCCTTCTTCCTTCTTCCAAGCCGCCGGCATCGTGCGGTTTTCTAAAAACCAGGCAGTATCCTTAAGTTTTTCTTTCGATGCGGAGCAAGAAACGCTTTCCTCACCCTTTTCGTCATAGGAAAAAACGACATTCCCATTCAATGGCACATGATATTTTTTATCTTCGAAACTCCCTTCTGTCGTCACGTAAAAACGGTCCGTAAAAGTGCTTACGCGGTCGATGACATCTTGCCCAGGGAAGGTGGTCGCCTTTTCCTTTTGGCCATATTCCGCATTTCCAGCCACGCAACAAGCGACGACGGCTTGAGGCTTTATAACGTTCAAGAGCTCGCTTCCCGAAGCGGTTGGCGAGCCATGGTGGCCCGCCTTAAAAAGAGAGACGGGCCCAAGCTCACTATTGGAATGGACAATGGAAAATTCGGCATATTTTTCAGCGTCCCCTGTGAAAAGCATTTTTTTGGCGCCTTGTTCGAATAAAAGGGCCAAGGAACAGTCGTTTTGATTGCTAAAGCCAGAAGGAGCGAAGGAAGGATCGAGTTCTCTGGTTTCCGCGTAGGTATGGTCATAATAGAATTGGTAAAGAAGCGTCATGCTGACCCCTTCCCCAAGGGTCACTTTCCAATTTTTGCCACGGCTTGTGAGCTCTTTGGCGATAAAATGCTTCGCCCCTTTGGAGATGGCGTAGGAGCGGGCCTTCAAATAATCTTTGTAAATAACCGTAGAAGCTTGGCTTTCTTTCTCGCTCAAAACGTGTTCGTGGCTGTTATCGATCGTTATTCCACTATCCATAAAGTAAGAAAAATCAATGATATTATCGATTTTATAAGCATAAAAGAGGCCATCTCTTCCCCCTTCCTTGCTTTTATCGGATTTTCCCACGAAACCGGCGATATGATCTTGGTGGGCGTGAGTGCTAAAAACGTATTCGAGCTTGCTATCCTGAACAAAACGGTCGAGGTAACTTTTGACCGTTTGAGCAACGGCTTTAGTGGCGCCGCTATCGATAAGGATATCCATATCGCCTGCTTTCACATAGATGGCGTCGCCTGAATTTTGGACATTTTGCTCGATGAAATGAAAGGAAATCGGCGTGAGTTTCTTCTCTTGAGAGCTTTCTGAGGCAATGGAGCTTGGAGAAGAGGAGACGCTTTCGGAAGAGGAAACGGAAGAGCTTTCCGAAGAAGGGAGAGAACTCGCTAAGGAGGAAGAGTTTTCACGGCTGTCGGAAACGCTCGAAGACGATTTCGTAACAAAATCGAAAAGATTGCACCCATTTGCCAAAAAAGCAAAGCAAAAGGCGCCGATTATCGAAAAAAAGATGGCAAAACCCTTCTTTTTCACAAATCAATCCTCTTTTTGCCGAAATAGACTTTATCGATAATCCCCCCGCCTAAAAGAGTTCCGTCCTTAAGATCGTATAAGACGCCCCATTGGCCTGGTGTGACGGCTTTTACGGCTGGTTCATAAGTCAAATAAGCGCCCGCATCGCCGAAATGAAGAATGCCATTATTATCGTTTTGACGATAACGGAATTTGATGGCGACTTTCATTTCTTTTTGATTCCTCTCGCCCAAAAAGTTGAGTGATTCCAAAGTGCAACGATCGCTTAGAAGATGTTCATCTTCATCGCCATTGGCAACATAAAGAATGTTGTTTTTGGCGTCCTTTTTGCATACGAACCAAGCATTGTCTTTTTCTCCTTTGACCCCACCGATTCCAAGACCATGCCTTTGACCGAGCGTGTAATAGAGAACGCCACTATGCTCGCCTAATTTTCTATGGGTGTTAATATCGATGATATCGCCTTTTTTAGCCGGGAAGTAATTCATTAGGAATTGCTTGAAGCGCCTTTCTCCGATGAAGCAAACGCCCGTAGAGCCGTGCTTCGCGCTTACTTCGTCTAATCCCAGTTTTTCCGCCAAAGAGCGCGCCTCGACTTTGGTGATTTCGGCCATAGGGAAGAGAGAAGAAGCGATTTGCTCTTCCGTTAAGGCGCATAGAAAGTAAGTTTGGTCTTTGGCTAAGTCGCGGGGCTTTTGCAGGTAATATTTGTTGTTTTTATATATTTTCCTGGCGTAGTGACCCATCGCTATATAGTCGAAACCGTGTTCTTTGGCGTACTTTAAAAAGGGTCCGAACTTGATTTCGCGATTGCAAAGGACGTCGGGGTTTGGCGTGCGCCCGTTCTTGTATTCGTCAAGAAAATATTGGAATACGTTGTCCCAATATTCTTGGATATAGTCGATTCTCAAAAGAGGTATCCCAAGTTTGGCGGCTACTTTTTTGGCGTCTTGATAATCTTTTTCTTGCGGACACTGATTATTGTTGATTGTAGGATTTCCAAGATAATCATTATTGAGCTGGGCATCCCAATTGCGCATGTAGCAACCCGTCACTTCGTAACCGTCTTGCAACAAAAGATAAGCCGCTATCGCGCTATCAACGCCACCAGATAAGCCTAAGAGCACTTTCTTCTTCATTTTTTCTCTCCAAACAATTCCTTACTATCGAAAATAATCGTGAAAGGGCCATCGTTGCAAAGAGTAATCTTCATATCAGCCCCGAAAACCCCTTCTTTCACAGGAATATCAAAAGAACGGAGCTTTTCATTCCATAAGGCATAGAACGTCTTGGCTTTTTCAGGTTTCATGGCTTTTTGGAAAGAAGGCCTATTTCCTTCTTTGAGGTCGGCGGCCAGGGTGAATTGGCTTACGGAGAGAATCGAGCCAGAGACGTCTTTGATGGAAAGATTCGTCTTTCCATTTTCATCTTCGAATAAACGCGATTTGGCTATTTTGGAAGCCATTTTATCCATCGCAAGAAGCTCATCCCCTTCTTCAAAGCCGACGAAAAGGAGATATCCCTTCCCAATTTCCGAAATCAAAGTGCCGTCGATCCTCAAAGAGGCATTTAAAACGCGTTGAACGAGAACTTTCATCGTTTATTTTCCTTAGTGAATGTACTCACGGACAATCGGCGCTCGGGAAACGGGCTTCTCGCTCACCAAGAAAGCTTCTTTAAGGCTTTCCACAACCTCGGCGCAATCTTTTTTGTTCGTGTGGTATTCCAAAAGGGCTTCCCCTTTCCTTACGAAATCGCCCACTTTCTTTTTGAGAATGACGCCAGCGCTCATATCGATTTTATCTTCGAGATTGGCTCTGCCAGCCCCAAGTTTCATCGCTCCTTCCCCAATAGCGAGGCTGTCGATCCTTTCGATATAGCCTTCTTTCTCGCTATAAATGCAATCCACAATGGACGAAATGGGGAACTTAGAAGGATTTTCCAAATAGGAAATGTCTCCGTTTTGGGCTTGGAAGAGCGCCAATAGCTTTTCAAATCCGGCGCCATTTTGAATGGCTTTTTGGATTTTCGCTTCCCCTTCTTCCTCGCTCTTAACGAGTTTAGCTTGCAGTAGCATGATGCCACCCGCTTTTTTGACGAGCGTAACAAAATCTTCCGGTCCTTTCCCCTTAAGCGTATCAATGGCTTCCTTCACTTCGAGATTATTCCCTACCGCCAAGCCAAGCGGTTCGTCCATGTCGGTAAGGATGGCCCTCGTATCTCGTCCAAGGCTTTTTCCAATTTTAACCATAAGTTTGGCCAATCGTCGAGCATCCTCTAAAGTCTTCATGAAAGCGCCAGATCCGAACTTCACGTCAAGAAGGATGGCATCGCTGCCGCTGGCGAGCTTTTTGCTCATGATGCTCGATGCGATAAGAGGAATCGAGGAGACGGTATCGGTGACATCCCGCAGGGCATAGAGTTTTTTGTCGGCGGGATCTATCGATGATGTTTGGCCGTTTATGGCAATCCCGATTCGATTCACTTGACGCACAAACTGATCTTCCGAAAGGGCGATAGAAGTCCCTGGGACACTCTCCATCTTGTCTAATGTGCCGCCGGTATGGCCTAAGCCGC
>ERZ808246.104-NODE-104-length-71032-cov-46.143906_pt1 | contig 71032 bp, 54 predicted proteins | sample MGYA00521083_ERZ808246 | MGnify/ENA primary metagenome ERZ808246 (study PRJEB31516, sample SAMN03275577) | gut metagenome | biome: mammalia-associated habitat; material: feces | host: Papio cynocephalus | place: Kenya | collected 2012-07-07 ... | reverse complement strand
TGGAAGAGGGCCTGACCTTCGCAGTGCGCGAAGGCGGCCACACCGTCGGCTCGGGTCGTGTCACCAAGATTATCGAGTAGTCTTACCCGATATCGGAAAGACACGCTTTGAACTAGCGTGAATATGCCCTTGGAGGTCATGCCTCCAAGGGCATATTTTGTTATCGCCGATTCTTGCACCCCGCGCCTTCTTGAACCAGAAAAGAAACGTCGTTTTTGATCAAACGGTCATTTTGGAACACTTCCCGCATCAAACGGCCATCCGTCCGCGTCTGAATACGCGCTATCGGTAAAAACGATAACCATTCGTGCCGAATAACGGACGTAATCGCCGGAGCTCCATACCGTTTCCGTAGTGTTCAAGAGTGACCGGAGCGGAAAATCCGTGATTGCTTACGCTCCTGATGTTCGAGAATCCGGATAGCAAAGGAAGGGACACAATGGATTGGCGTACGATTCATGACAAAGCCGTTGAGAAGATGAGCGCGGCTGGTCTTCTGTATGAGGATGGCAACGCCGACATCGACAGCGGGACGAACGACATCGATACCTTGGCATGGAGAAGGTATGGCATCCTGCCCCAAACGTTCCACAACGTGGGTGATATCGACACCTCCGTCACCGTGGGCGGTCTTCACATCGACACCCCGATTTTCGGCGCGCCCACCGCATACCACCGTCTTGCCAGCAAGAAAGGCGAGATCAGCTCGCAGAATGGCATGCACCGTGCCGGATCGTTCGTCGTCTATCCGACGAACGCTTCGGAACCGGTGGAGCATTTCGCGCAGGAGACCCAGGGCGAATGGTGGCAGCAGGTCTATCTGTTCGACGACCGCAAGGTCTCCGCGGCTTTCGTGGAACGTTCGGTAGAATCGGGGGCGAAGGCTTTGATGCTTACCCTTGATTGCCCCGGATATCGCCGCGATTTCGGATTCCGCAACGGCATCGATGGCACATGGGAGGGATCGAGCGGCAACTTCCCGAACATGCATATGACCGACTGGACCCTGAATCTGGCTACATCGATCACACCCAAGGACATCCAGTGGCTCAAGGAGCTTTCCGGTCTGCCGGTCTACGTCAAAGGCGTCATGCGTCCCGAGGATGCCGTGACCGCAATGAACGCAGGGGCGGCCGGAGTCATGGTATCGAACCATGGGCGGCGCCAAGTGGACGGCGTCGTGCCGGTCGCCTACGCACTGCCCCGCATCAGAAAGGCTTTGGGCCGTGATGCCGAGATCTTCGCCGATACCGGCATCCGCACCGGCGGAGACGTCTTCCGTGCATTGGCGTTGGGTGCCAACGCGGTCGGTCTTGGCAGGCCGATCCAATGGGCCGCCGCGGCAGGAGGCGAGGACGGCATCGTGGATATGATCGGCAAGATCACCGATGAGCTCGCCCATACCATGAATTCGGCGGGAGTCTCACGTATCGAAGACATCGACGAATCGTTCCTGGTTGAAGGACAGGGCCCCGCGGCCATCGCATCCTATGGAATCGGTTTCTGAGTCGGAATCATCCAAAATCGAAACCAGGAACGAAACGTGCCGTGGACTTTCCACGCATCCCGGATTCCATCGAAGACGGGGGACGAGGTCCACGGCACGTCGCATATGCGTGGCGGTCAACTCTTCATGGCATAATGAGCAAGGCTTTTTGTAAGCTTTCCCGTTAGATGAAGAAATAGGTGAGTTAATTTGGCACAGACTACCAACGACATCAAGAACGGTTCCGTCCTGAACCTTGACGGACAGCTGTGGACCGTCATCAAGTTCCAGCACGTCAAGCCGGGCAAGGGCCCCGCTTTCGTGCGCACCACCATCAAGAACGTGCTTTCCGGCAAGATCGTCGACAAGACCTTCAACGCGGGCATGAAGATGGACTTCGAGACCGTCGACAACCGCAACCTCCAGTACTCCTATGAGGACGGCGACAATTTCGTGTTCATGGATATGACCACCTACGATCAGATCTTCATTCCGAAGACCCTGGTCGGAGACCAGGCCAAGTTCCTGCTCGAAGGCACCGACTGTGTCGTCTCCTTCCATGACGGCACCCCGCTGTCCGTCGAACTGCCGGCTTCCGTGGTCCTTACCGTCACCCACACCGAACCGGGCCTGCAGGGCAACCGTTCCAACGCCGGCACCAAGCCGGCCACCGTCGAGACCGGCGCCGAGATCCAGGTGCCGCTGTTCATCGGCGAGGGCGAGAAGGTCAAGGTGAACACCACCGACGGCTCCTACCTCGGCCGCGAGAACTGAGAGTAAGGACAAAGAAGTTTCATGGCACGTTCCACCGCTCGCAAGAGGGCTCTGAACACGTTGTATGAAGCGGACGAGAAGGGACAGGACATCCTGTCCCTTCTTGCTGAGCGCATCGAGCAGCCCGGCGCTCAGACACCGCTGCCTGAATACGCCATCGAAATCGTACGTGGCGTGGCGGAGCATATCGCCGCCATCGACGCCATGCTTGACGAGCATTCCACCGGTTGGAAGGTCAAGCGCATGGGCGTCGTGGACCGCAATATATTGCGCATCGCCACGTGGGAGATCATGTTCAATGACGATGTCCCCAACATGGTGGCCATCGATGAGGCTTTGGGCCTTGCCAAAACGCTGTGCGATGACGATTCGCCGGCGTTCATCCATGGTCTGCTCAGCGCTGTGAGCGCGGATGCGCAGGCTTCTCCAGTGGATGGGCAACCGACCGAACCTTCGGCTGAATAAAGCTGGAAGTTAAGCGATTCGGCCGGGTCGCGAGTCCTAACCGGCCGCTATCCTTGGTACGAATACCTTGACTATAAGGGGGTTTTGGTGAACCAGTATGATTCCGAAGCCGTGATGTTTGACCCTCAGGATGCCGTTCTCGTTCTTGAAGACGGACAGGTGTATGTGGGTGAGCCATACGGTGCGATCGGCACGACCAGCGGGGAGATCGTTTTTGCGACCGGCATGACCGGCTATCAGGAAACGCTTACCGATCCCAGCTACGATCGGCAGATCGTGGTACAGACGTTCCCGCATATCGGGGACACGGGAATCAACGGGGAGGATCCGGAATCATCCAAGATTTGGGTCGCCGGTTATGTGGTGCGCGACCCCAGCCCGAACGTGAGCAATTGGCGCGCCACCGGCAGCCTTGACGATGACTTGGAATCCAACCACATCGTCGGCATCAGCCATATCGACACCCGTAAGCTGGTCCGCCACCTGCGTTCCGCGGGCGTCATGCGTGCCGCCATTTTCTCCGGCGACGCATTGCTCGACAACAACGGCAAGCCGCGTTCTATCGAATCCATGCTCGACGAAGTCAAGGCCACTCCGCAGATGAAGGGCATGAGCCTCTACGACGAGGTCAGTACCAAGGAAGCCTATACCATCGAGCCGTGCGGCGAATTCGAAGGCAAGGATCCGTTGTTCACCGTCGCGGCGGTCGATCTGGGCATCAAAGCCATGACCCCGCACCGTATGGCGGAACGTGGTTGCCGTGTGCATGTGGTTCCGTCCACCATCACTTTCGACGAGCTTGAGGCGCTCAATCCCGATGGCGTCTTCTTCTCCAATGGCCCGGGAGACCCGGAACAGGCCGATCCGGAGGTGAACCTGCTCCGTCAGGTTCTGGACGCGGGATACCCGTTCTTCGGCATCTGCTTCGGCAACCAGCTACTGGGACGCGCGCTCGGCTTCGGCACGTACAAGCTCAAGTTCGGCCACCGCGGCATCAACCAGCCGGTCAAGGACATGACCACCGGCAAAATCGAAATTACCGCCCACAACCATGGCTTCGCCGTGGACGCGCCCATCGGCGAGACCGTGGACGCTCCGTTCGAAGACGGCAAGTACGGCAAGGTGTTCGTCAGCCATATCGATCTGAACGACAATGTGGTCGAAGGACTGCAATGCGTCGATATTCCGGCATTCTCCGTGCAGTATCATCCGGAAGCCGCCGCCGGTCCGCACGACGCCGCCTACCTGTTCGATCGTTTCATCGATCTTATGCGTTCCACCAAGGAGGGAACCCGCAATGCCTAAGCGCACAGACATCAAGTCCGTGATGGTCATCGGCTCCGGTCCGATTGTGATCGGCCAGGCCGCGGAATTCGATTATTCGGGCACCCAGGCCTGTCGCGTGCTTCGCGAAGAGGGCATCCGGGTCATTCTGGTCAACTCCAATCCGGCTACCATCATGACCGATCCGGAAATGGCCGATGCCACCTATATCGAGCCGATTTCCACTCCGATCCTCGAGCAGATCATCGCCAAGGAACGTCCTGACGCGTTGCTGCCGACCTTGGGCGGCCAGACCGCTCTGAACGCCGCCATGGCGCTGGGCGAGGCCGGCGTGCTCAAGAAATACAACGTCGAGCTGATCGGTGCTTCCCTTGACGCCATCGACCGCGGCGAGGACCGCGAGCTCTTCAAGAAGGTCGTGGAAGAGGCCGGTGCCGAATCCGCGCGTTCCGACATCGCGCACTCCCTTGAGGAAGTGGACAGGATTGCCGAGAAATTCGGCTATCCGCTGGTGGTCCGCCCGAGCTTCACCATGGGTGGCCTCGGATCCGGCATCGCGCATGACGAGGACGAGCTGCACCGCATCGCGGGCGCGGGAATCCATTATTCCCCGACCGACGAGGTCCTGATCGAAGAGGGCATCGAAGGCTGGAAGGAATACGAGCTCGAGCTGATGCGCGACAAGAAGGACAATGTCGTCGTCGTCTGCCCGATCGAGAACGTCGATCCGGTCGGCGTACACACCGGTGACTCCATCACCGTGGCGCCGGTCTTCACCCTGACCGACCGCGAATACCAGAAGCTTCGTGACATCGGCATCGCCATCATCCGCGGTGTGGGCGTCGATACCGGCGGCTGCAACATCCAGTTCGCCGTCAATCCGGACACCGGACGCATCATCGTCATCGAAATGAACCCGCGTGTCTCCCGTTCCTCCGCCCTGGCGTCCAAGGCCACGGGCTTCCCGATCGCCAAAATCGCCACGAAACTGGCTCTCGGCTATACGCTGGACGAGATTCAGAACGACATCACGCAGTCCACTCCAGCCAGCTTCGAGCCGACCATCGATTATGTGGTCACCAAGGTGCCGCGTTTCGCGTTCGAGAAGTTCCCGGGCGCCGATCCGACCCTGACCACTTCCATGAAGTCGGTCGGCGAGGCCATGGCTCTTGCAAGCAATTTCCAGGAATCCCTGGGCAAGGCCATGCGGTCCATCGACAAGAGGCACATGGGATTCAACTGGGATGGAGACAAGCCTTCCCAGGAGGAAGTCGACCAGCTGCTCGACGCCATCAAGGTGCCGACCGAGCACCGTTACCTGCAGATTCAGCGTGCCCTGTGGGGTGGCGCCACCGAGGAGCAGATCTTCGCGGCCACCAAGATTGACCCGTGGTTCATCCGTCAATTCGAGCTCATCAACGAGACCGCGTTGGAGGTCAAGAACGCGGAGAAGCTTTCCAGGAAGCTGCTCAAGAAGGCGAAGCTCGCCGGTCTGTCCGATCTGCAGATCGCGCATCTGCGTCGTCTGGGAGACGAAGGCGAGAACACCATCCGCGAGCTGCGCTGGTCGTACGATCTCCGTCCGGTGTACAAGACCGTTGACACCTGCGCCGCCGAATTCGACGCGGTCACGCCGTACTACTACTCCTGCTATGCGGATGAAAGCGAACTGCGTCCGCGCGACCGCGAGGCCGTGATCATCCTCGGCTCCGGTCCGAACCGCATCGGCCAGGGTATCGAGTTCGATTACACCTGCGTGCACGCCGTGCAGGAGCTCGGCAAGGACTATGACACAATCATGGTCAACTGCAATCCGGAAACCGTGTCGACCGATTACGACATGTCCGATCGCCTGTATTTCGAGCCGCTCACCTTCGAGGACGTGCTTGAGATCTACGAAGCCGAAAAGAAGATGGGCCCGATCAAGGGCGTCATCGTCCAGCTCGGCGGACAGACCCCGCTGTCCCTTGCCGCCCGACTGAAGGCCGCGGGAGTGCCGATTCTCGGTACCACTCCGGAATCGATCGATCTGGCCGAAAACCGTGAGCTCTTCGGCGAGGTGCTGAAGAAGGCCGATATGAACGCGCCGCGCTACGGCACCGCGTTGAGCCTGGACGAGGCCCGTGAGGCCGCCCATTCCATCGGATATCCGGTGCTGGTGCGTCCGAGCTACGTGCTTGGCGGCCGTGGCATGGAAATCGTGTATGACGACGCCCAGTTGCGCAAGTACGTCGACCGTGCGCTTAAGGAGGCCCAGGCCGATACCGTCGTCTCCGGCCGTCTGCCTTCCCCGCTGCTCATCGACAAGTTCCTGCAGGACGCCGTGGAAATCGACGTCGATGCCTTGTTCGATGGCAAGGAATTGTATATCGGCGGCATCATGGAACATGTCGAGGAGGCTGGCGTACACTCCGGCGACGCCGCATGCACCCTGCCGCCGAGCACGCTGTCCGACGACCAGATCCGTCGTTTGCGCGAGGGCACTTACGCCATCGCTAAGGGCTGTGGCGTCCAGGGACTGATTAACGTGCAGTACGCCTTCATGGCCAACACGCTGTACGTCATCGAAGCCAATCCGCGTGCCTCCCGTACGGTGCCGTTCGCCTCCAAGGCCACTGGTGTGGCGTTGGCCAAGGCCGCCGCGCGCATCATGGTCGGCGAGACCATCCAGCAGCAGCGTGACAATGGTCTGCTCCTGCCCCACGGTGATGGCGGTGACATCCACCGTGGACAGCAGGTGGCCGTCAAGGAATCCGTGCTGCCGTTCAAGCGTTTCCGTACGCCGCTCGGCAAGACCGTCGACGTGCTGCTTGGACCGGAGATGCGTTCCACTGGCGAGGTCATGGGCTTCGACCGCGACTTCCCGCATGCGTTCGCCAAGAGCCAGCTTGCCGCCTATGAGGGTGGTCTGCCGACCAGCGGCAACGTGTTCATCTCCGTGAATGACACCGACAAGCGCCAACTGCCGCTGTTCGCGGCACGGCTCGTCGAGCTCGGCTTCAAGATCTGGGCGACCGAGGGCACGGCTTCCGTGCTGCGCCGCTACGGCATCGATTCCAAGATCGTCGACAAGATCAGCGTCCGTATGGATTCCGATCCGGAGGAGCCGATCACCACCTACCACGCTGCGGGCAGCGTCGGCAAGAACGTCGTCCAGCTGATCGAGGAAGGCGCGATTGATCTGATCCTCAACACGCCCAATTCCCGCGGCTCGCGTTCCGACGGATACGCCATCCGTTCCGCGGCCATTGCGGCCGATCTGCCGCAATTCACCACGATGACGGAATTCTCCGCCGTGCTGATGGCTATCGAGGCTGTACGCAATAATGATTATCAGATCATGAGTATTCAGGATCATTCCAAGCAGCTATTCGATTTGGAAAGCCGTGAGTAGTGATGAGTAGCCCCAGCAGCAAGGAACTGAGCGCCCAACGCTCGGATTTCGGTCTGAGATTGAGCAATTCGATGGCAAAGTACGGCCCGCTATGTGTGGGCATCGATCCCCATCGAAAACTTCTCACTGATTGGGGCTACAACGTCGATGCGTTGGGTGCCGAGCTGTACGCCATGCGCATGCTTCAGGCGGCCAACGGCCGTGCCGCGGCCGTCAAATTCCAATCGTCCATGTTCGAGCGTTACGGCTCCAAAGGTTTCGCGGCGCTCGAACGTGTGCTGTATGCGGCACGGCAGATGGGCGTGATCACGATCGTGGATTGCCTCCACGGCGGACTTCCCACCACGATTTCCGCAATTGCGGACGCGTATTTCAAGCCTGGCTCGCCTTTGCTGGCGGACGCCATCACGTTGTTGCCGTATTACGGCGCACGGTCGCTCGGAGGCGTCATCAACGATGCGCTCAACAACGGCAGAGGCGTGTTCGTGGCGTCGCTGACGTCGAATCAGGAAGGCGCCAGTCTGCAGACCGCCATCCGTCAGGCCGGCGAATACAAAGGCAAGACCGTGGCATACGGCATCGCCGGCACCGCGCAGAAATTCAACAAGGGCATCGACGGCATGGGGTCGGTAGGGCTCATCATCGGTGCCACCATCGGTCAGTGGATTAATGATTCAGGTGTCGACCCGGCCAGATTCACCGGCCCGATTCTTTCTCCCGGCTATGGATGGCAAGGTGCGGAGATGGAGGATCTGAAAACCGTGTTCAAAGGGACCAAAGGCAATGTGCTGGTCACCGTTTCACGTTCCATCGCCACTCATGGTCCTGACATCGCCAAACTGACCGAGGCGACGGCATCGGTGGCGAGGGACATACGTCAGGCGTTGACGGAGGCCCAGAACGAGAGCGCCGACGAAGCGCCCGACAACGAATAGTTTTCTGACACGCGACATTACGAAAACGGGGGATTGGAATGACTGATGCACGTCATGGACGTCTGATTGTGCTTTGCGGGCCTGCCGGCGTGGGCAAGGGCACGGTTCTGGGACGTGTACGGGAACAACATCCCGAAATCTGGCTGTCGGTGTCGGCCACGACGCGCAAGCCACGTCCGGGCGAAGTGGATGGAGTGAACTACTTCTTCATGAGCGAGAGGGAGTTCCTAGACAAGGAAGCGGCGGGGGAGTTCCTCGAAACAGCCGACGTGTTCGGCCTCGCCCACTACGGAACGCCCGTGAAACCGGTCGTGGAACATTTGGAGCACAACATTCCCGTGGTGCTGGAAATCGACCTCCAAGGCGCGCGGAGCGTCAAGCGCCGTGCGAAGGAGCTGGGTCTTGAGGTGCTTACGGTGTTCATCGAACCGCCGTCCTTCGAAGAGCTGAAGCGTCGTTTGATCGGACGCGGCACGGAAACGCCACAGCAGCAGGCCAAAAGGCTTGAAACCGCCAAGACCGAGCTGGCGGCGGCGCCTGAATTCGACAGGCGCATCGTCAACAATGTGGTCGATGAGGCGGCTGACGAATTATGGAAGATCATAGCCGAGGAATTCGATCTTTGATTTGTGTTTCCGGCCATGCCGGGATATGAAGAGGCCGTGGCCGCGTACGAATGCGCGGCCACGGCCTCTTCATATGAATAATATTGCGTTCAAGTTCGATTCACGTGCCTTCACGCGCCTTACGAACGGGCTGCATCCGTTGCTATGACGCGGAAATGATGTCTGGCCAAAGAAGCGAGGGGTCGATCGCCACGGAGTGTTTGTGGCGATCGACCCCTCGCTTCTTTACGTGATGCGCAGGATTGTCGGTCAGGCGAGACCGGAGAGCTTGTCGATCAGCTCCGGATCACGGGTCGCGCCCTTATCGGCGGAACGCGCGAAGGCTGCATAGGCCTTCAGGGCCTGGGACACCTTGCGGTCGCGGTGGGCCACATAGCCGTCGCCAGCCTCGAGCTCGGCGCGGCGCTGGGCCAGCTCCTCATCGGAAAGCTCGACGTTCACGGTACGGTTCGGAATGTCGATGTTGATGATGTCGCCGTTCTTGATGAGCGCGATCGGACCCTTGTTCGCAGCCTCAGGCGCGATATGGCCGATGGCCAGGCCGGAGGAGCCGCCGGAGTAGCGGCCGTCGGTGAGCATGGCCACCTGCTTGCCGATGCCCTTGCCCTTGACGAAGGAGGTCGGGTACAGCATCTCCTGCATGCCCGGTCCGCCCTTCGGACCTTCGTAGCGGATTACCAGCGCCATGCCCGGCTTCAACGTGTCGTTGAGGATGACCTCGATGGCCTGCTCCTGGGATTCGACGACCAGCGCCGGGCCACGGAACGTCCAGATCTCCTTCGGCACGCCGGCGGTCTTCACCACGCAGCCGTCAGGCGCGAGGTTGCCGCGCAACACGGCCAGACCGCCCTCGGTGACTGCCGGATGGTCGATATCGTGGATGGCACCGTTCACACGGTCACGATCGAGCGAATCGAACAGGGTGGTGTGCGTCCACGGTTCAGGGGAGACGATGTGGCCCGGAGCCGCCAGATACATCTGCTTGGCCTGCTCGGTGCAGGTGTCGCGCATGATGTCCCAATCGTTGAGCTTGTCCTCCAAGGACTTGTAATCGATGGAGTGCACGTCGCGGTGCAGCTTGCCCGCACGGTCGAGCTCGCCGAGGATGCCGGTGATGCCGCCTGCGCGGTGCACGTCGGAAATCTCCCATTCACCGGACGGCGAGGCCTTGCAGATGCACGGCACGGTGTGGGAGATGCGCTCGATGTCATCCAGTGTGAAGTCCACGTCGGCGGACTGCGCCATGGCGAGGATGTGCAGCACGGTGTTGGTGGAGCCGCCCATGGCCACATCCATGGTCATGGCGTTCTCGAAAGCCTTCTTGGTAGCGATGGAGCGCGGCAGCACGGAATCATCGTCATCGTCGTAGTACTGCTTGGCGATCTTGACGACCTGCTGGGCGGCGCGCTTGAACAGGTCCTTACGGTAGGAGTGGGAGGCCAGGATGGTGCCGTTGCCCGGCAGGGCCAGGCCGATGGCCTCGGTCAGGCAGTTCATCGAATTGGCGGTGAACATGCCGGCGCAGGAACCACAGGTCGGGCAGACGGTCTTCTCGTAGGCGAGCAGATCCTCTTCATCCAGGTTGTCATCGGCGGAGGCGTACATCACGTCGATCAGATCGGTGTTCTTCTTCACGGTGCCGTCGGGCAGCACGGTGGTGCCGGCCTCCATCGGGCCGCCGGAGACGAACACGGTCGGAATGTTGAGGCGCAGCGCGGCCATGAGCATACCCGGAACCACCTTGTCACAGTTCGGGATGCAGATCAGCGCGTCGGCGCAGTGCGCGTTCACCTGGTACTCGACGGTGTCGGCGATGATGTCGCGGCTCGGCAACGAGTACAGCATGCCGGTGTGGCCCATGGCGATGCCGTCGTCCACGGCCATCGTGTTGAACTCGCGGGGGATGCCGCCGGCTTCCTTGATGGCCTCGGAGATGAGGCGTCCGACCTTGTTCAGGTGCACATGGCCCGGCAGGAACTCATCGAAGGAGTTGGCGATGGCGATGATCGGCTTGCCGAAGTCCTTGCCGTCCACGCCGGCGGCGCGGTAGAGGGCGCGAGCGCCCGCGAATACACGTCCATTCATTAGTTTTGCAGATCGCATTTCCATGCCTTCTATTGTGGTGGTTCAATGGGACACGCGATTTGTCAAGAGTCACTATGTGGAATTATCGCGGATTCCGTTTCCGAGGGGACATCGAGACATCCGGCGCGGACGTGCGCGGAGGCTCCATGAAATGGGAATCGATCCGGTCCAGTGGACTGCCTATAATAAAGAATTTGGAAAAGAAGCTTTTGGCTTATCTGATGATTTGGAGATAATCACTATGGCATTCGGCACTGAGCCAACCCCGACCGGTCTTGCGGATCCGCCCATCGACGATTTGATGGAACATGCGGACTCCAAGTACGCTCTGGCTATTTTCGCGGCCAAGCGTGCCCGTCAGATCAATTCCTATTTCACCCAGCTCAACGAGGGCCTGTTGCAGAACGTCGGACCGCTGGTGGAATACCAGAACCAGGAGAAGCCGCTGTCCATCGCATTCCGCGAGATTAACAACGGTCTGCTCGAGGAGACCCTCGGCGAGGACGATCTGACCGAAGGCAACTGATTCGAGGGATTCCCGTAAGGGACTCCGCATGGATTTTCATACGCTCCGATACCTGAGCGGTGCGCTTTGAATAGTTGGATAATAGGCTATTGATTGCGTCTGCGAGGGGCGGGGCGTTTTTCGTAGGCGATCATCAGAGACGAACGGTTGGGCGTTCGTGAAAGGAGCAGCCGTATGGCTGAATTGAAGTTGATTTCCGCCGAATCGGTGACGGAAGGTCATCCGGATAAGGTCTGCGACCAGATTTCCGATGCGATTCTCGACGATATGCTCGCGCAGGATCCGCATTCCCATGTGGCGGTGGAGACCTGCGCCACCACGGGGCAGTTCTTCGTATTCGGCGAAGTGACCAGCGAAGGCTATTGCGATATCCAGAACATCGTGCGTTCCGTGGTCCGTAACATCGGTTACACCAGCTCCCGCGTCGGTCTTGACGCGGATTCCTGCGGCGTGGTGGTGTCGTTGACCGGTCAGAGCGCCGAAATCAACCAGGGCGTGGCCCGCCTAAGCCAGGAACAGGAGTCCGAGGCCAGCCGCGAGGAGCGGTACGAGGCCCAGGGCGCCGGCGACCAGGGCGTGATGTTCGGCTATGCGTGCGATGAGACCGACGTGCTGATGCCTTTGCCGATCCATCTCGCGCATCGTCTTGCCTATCGTCTTGCCGAAGTGCGTAAGAGCGGCGAAGTCGCCCATCTACGTCCGGACGGCAAAACCCAGGTCACCATCGAATACGACGAGCATGACGGGCCGGTACGCTTGGATACCGTGCTGATTTCCACTCAGCATGATCCGGAAGTGGATCAGGCATGGCTGAAGGAGCGCCTTGTGGAGCATGTGATCAAGCCCGTGCTCGACGACGTGCTTGGCGACAAGGTGGCCCACGACGAATACCGGGTGCTGGTGAACCCGACCGGTTCGTTCATTCTCGGCGGTCCGGCGGCCGATGCCGGTCTGACCGGTCGCAAGATCATCGTCGACACCTATGGAGGCGCGGCCCATCATGGCGGCGGCGCGTTCTCTGGCAAGGATCCGAGCAAGGTGGATCGTTCCGCGGCCTACGCCGCCCGCTGGGTGGCCAAGAACATCGTGGCCGCGGGCTTGGCCCACAAGGTCGAGGTCCAGGTCGCTTACGCCATCGGCGTAGCCGATCCGGTGTCCATCAATGTGGAGACCTACGGCACCGAAATCGGTGTGACCCGCGACCAAATCCAGCAGGCCGTGCGCAAGGTGTTCGACCTGCGTCCCGCCGCGATCATAGACGAGCTCGACCTGCTTCGTCCGATTTACTCGAAGACCGCCGCATACGGCCATTTTGGCCGCAACGACGCCGATTTCACTTGGGAACGCACCGACAAGGTCGATGAGCTCAAGGCCGCCATCGCCGGCTGAACGCGTCATCGGAAGGACGTTGCCGGAAGGATGCGGTCGACAGCAGGTCGTCGCATATCGTCCATCATGGGAACCATCGCCCGCGCAGGGGTGGTTCCCTTTTTGTTTGCGCGATGGACGAACAACCGTTCCGTATGGGTTTTGCGTGATTCCGCCGCGCGTACAATACCAGGTGATCAGGCGCATTGTGACCGTTAAGGAGGCAATATGCGAATGAAAGTCGCCGATATGGTGCAACTGTTCATCAAGCCCGGAGCCCCATTGAGGGTCGAGGCATTCGATGGATCTTCGATGGGGTCGGAGAACGCCCCATTGTGCATCCAGGTCAAAAACTCCCGTGCCGTGTACTACATGGTCGACAATCCCGGTGAGCTCGGTCTGGCCCGTGCCTATCTGCAGGGGGATATCGACTCGCCGCAGCTGATTCCGGGCAACCCGTACGGGGTGTTCAAACAGCTTTCACGGCTCAAGCCCTACGTGTGCAAGCCCAATCCGGTCAAGCTGGCCGAGGCGCTGGGAACGGTCGCCAGCCATGGCGTCCGCCATCCCGAACCGCCGAGCATCGAAGGACCAAGCAAGCTCAAGCGCATCAGCGAAGGTCTGCTGCCTCATTCCAAAGCCGGAGACGCCGCCACCGTCAGCTACCACTACGACCAGTCGAACGACTTTTACGCGATGTTCCTCGGCCCGTCCATGACCTATACCTGCGCGGTGTTCGACACACCGGAAACCACGTTGGAGGACGCGCAGAAGGCCAAACTCGATCTTGTGCTCGACAAGCTCAACCTCAAGCCTGGCGACCGTCTGCTCGACATCGGCTGCGGCTGGGGTTCCATGGAGATCGAGGCCGCCAAGCGCGGCATCCATGTGCTGGGCGTCACCCTGGCCGAGGAACAGGTCAAGTGGGGTCGGGAGTGGATCAGACGCGAAGGATTGGAGGATCTGGCCGAGATTCGTCTGATGGATTACCGCGATGTTCCCGAAGGTGACTTCGACGGAATCTGCTCGCTCGGTATGATGGAGCACGTCGGCGTCAAGCATTACCCGGCCTACTTCAAGGAGATCTACGACAAGCTCAAGCCGGGCGCCATGCTACTCAACCACCAGATCACCCGTACCTGCTCGTATGCCGGCAAGTCCGCCGGTCCGTTCATCGACCGGTACATCTTCCCGGACGGCCAGCTCGCCTCTCCAGGCGAGATCGAGCTGAAAGTGCACGACGCCGGCTTCGAGGTCATCCATGAGGAGAACCTGCGTCAGCATTACGCGCTTACCCTGCATCATTGGAACGAAAATCTGGTGGCGCACTGGGACGAGGCCGTGAAGATGGTCGGAGAGCCCAAGGCGCGCCTGTGGGGCCTGTATATGGCCGGATGCGCCTACAACTTCGAGATGAACAACATCCAGATCCACCAGTATCTGTGCGTCAAGCCGAACCGCGACGGCACCGACAGCTATCCACTTCGCCCGTGGTGGCCTCTGCACTGATGCCGGCGCGACGAATGGCGTGATGCGTTAATCTTGGAACCATGACATATGAGGATGCCGAGCAGCTGGCGTTGGACGGACTTGCCCCGCGCAAGCGGCGCAAGCGCAAGCCCGTTGCCAAAAAGCCGGCGGCCGAGCATCCCATTGCCCAAGTGGTTCTGGACATCCAGGCCACCCATCTGGGGCAGACCTTCGACTATTTCGTCGAGGAGAGGCACTCCGAGGCCGCGCGGCCCGGAGCGATGGTGCGTGTGCGCTTCGGCGGACAGCGCGTCAACGGCATCGTCTGGAATCGCGTCGATGCCAGCGCGACGCCGGAATCGTCGATGCGATATATCGAACGTGTGCTGTCCGACCGCGTGATCGTTCCCCGGTCGATGCGCGACGACATAACGCGCATCGCGGACGCGTTCGGCGGCACCCGGGCCAATATCCTGCGCTTGGCCGTGCCTCCGCGCATAGCGAAGGTCGAAGCGGAGGTACGTATAGGGAATCGCGGGAATTCCATTGCGGCAACGGAGCGTCTCGCCGCCGTGGAGGAGGAGGCATACGGCCGGCTGCAACGGCAGTACGGCAACATCAATCTGCTACGTGACGCATTGCAGGGCAGACGTTTCCAATCATTCGTCTTCGATCCCCTGCCCGGCGCCGATCACTGGCGGCGGTGTGCGGCATGGATGGTGGTCGCAGCGCTCGTCCAGGACAGGTCGGCGGTACTGGTTCTGCCGACCATGCGGGAAGTCGCCGATATGGCGGAGACGTTGCGGTCGGTCGGTTTGCGGCCATTTGCTCAGACGCAGGCGGCGAATGGACATTACGATGGCGATTTCGCCGTGCTCAACGCGCAGATGGCGCCCGCGGAACGATACCGGGCGTATCTTGCGATCGGCGGGGGACAGGTGCGTTGCGTGCTCGGCACACGTGCCGCCATGTACGCGCCGGTGGAAGGCAACGCGTTGTTCCTCATCCTGGACGACGTGTGCTATCAGGACGCAGACGGCATGATGCCGTACGCCAACGCGCGTGGCGTGCTTCGTCTGCGTGCGAAATCGCATGACGGTGTGTTCGTGGCGATGGCCAATGCCCGCAGCGCGCAAAGCCAGTGGGAGACCGACTCGACGCACGTCGGCGACACGCAGGTGAGCGGCTTCAGCACGCCAGTGCACGCGTTGCCGGCCGCGACCAAGGAGATGTCGCCGTGGATCCGCTGGCTCAACCGCGACGAGCTGGCGAGGGTCGCCGACCCGACCCTTGGCGCCCGGGTGCCGCACACCGCGGTCCGGATACTGTCCAAGGCCCTGCAGACCGGTCCGGTGCTGCTGTCCATACCGCAGGATGGCATTTCGGAGGCGTTGAGCTGCTCGAAATGCCATCGGCAGGTGAGGTGCGCGCGTTGCACGGGTCCTTTGGAACGATTGAACGATGGGACGATTCGCTGCCGTTGGTGCGGCGCGGCCACTGTGCGCTGGTCATGCCCCGCATGCCATAACGAGCGCATGCGCGTGGTCAGGGTCGGGGCCGCCGGCACGGCGGCGGAGCTGGCCGGACTGTTCCGTGGCGTTCCCATGGTGCTGTCCACGCCGAATCAGCCAAGAGGCATCGTGCCCGATGTGGGATTCGCTCCGCAACTGGTCATCGCCACGCCCGGTGCGGAGCCACGCGTGCGTGGAGCCACACCCACGCAATGCGAATATCGTGCGGTGGCCATTCTCGACGCGTGGACGAGTCTGTACGCATCCGGCATCGACGCCGACGTGGATACGCTGACCGGCTGGATGCGCGCGGTGTCGTTGTGCGCGCCACGGACCCGTGGGGGACAGGCTTTGCTGATCGGCGAGAGCGATCCGGTGCTTGCGCAATCGTTGACGCTGTGGAATTCGCCGATGCTGGCCCGAGCCGAATTGGAGGACCGCACCCAGACAGGTTTGCCCCCGATATTCGCCGCCGCCTGCGTATGGGGGCGGCGCGACGCGGTCACAACGGCATTGCGTCGGATCGGCGCATTGGAGGATGGCGACATGGCCTCCATCGACACCGTCGCCGGCGCGATGCCATCCGTGTTGGGGCCCGTGCCGATTCCCCAGCCGCGCACCATCGACATGCGCGAGTTGGAGGTGACCGCGGACAGGGTCAAAGCCATCGTGCGTGTGCCGCAGGGCAGACGCTGGGAACTGGCGTCGAGACTTCGCTCGGCAAGCGCCCGGCATATGGCGTCGCGCGAACCGGGGGAGCTCCGATTCCAGATGGATCCGAAGGAACGCATCTGACGTCCCCTCGGCATGGAACACTGGAACGGTCTGATACGTCCGATGGCAGGGATGGAGGAACGCATGAAAGGCTGGCCCGGTGAACCGGAAATGGAATACGATGTGCTGGTAGCCGACGGCGACGCCGCGCGGAACGCGGGCAAACCGATCACCGATGTGATTTTCGATTTCGGCAATGTGCTTGTCTACTGGGATCCGAGGGCGGTGATGACTCCCCGGTATTCGGACGAGCTGATCGATCGGTTCCTCGACAACGACGTCTCCGGCTTCTACGACATCAACGACGAGTTGGACGCGGGCATGTCCAATGATGAGGGCGTCGCGTTGATGCGGGAACGCTACGGGGACAAGTGGGCCGACATGATGCGGTACTATCTTGACAATTTCGTCGATTCACTGACTGGCGTGGTGCCGGGCGCTCGCGTGCTCATCAATGATCTGAAATCCGCGGGCGTCCACGTGTGGGGCCTGAGCAACTGGCAGAAGGATCTGTTCCCGATGGCGCTGGAGCGTTACGATATCCTGAGCGGCCTCGAGGACCGTGTGGTGTCGGGATACGTGGGTCTACGCAAGCCGCACCGGGACATCTACGATTACGCGTTGAAGCAGTTCGGCATCGACGCTTCGGGCGCGTTGTTCGTGGATGACAAGGCGATGAACATCGTCGGCGCGAACAAGGCTGGTATACGAGGAGTGCGATTCAAGGATTCGCGTGCGTTGCGCGCGCTGCTGATCGATGCCGGCGTGGGCATCCCCGCGGTACGGGAGGCCTGAGAACGCGGGAATACGAGGATTAGGAGGTTCGTTCTATGTTGAAAGTGCTGTTTGCCGGCACGCCGGATGTGGCGGTGCCGTCGTTGAGGTTGCTGGCTCAGGATACCGAGCATTTCGAAGTGGTCGCCGTGCTTACCCGACCGGACGCTCCGACGGGACGTGGCCGCAGGCTGGTGGCCAATCCGGTCAAGTGTGCCGCCATCGAGCTTGGTCTGCCGGTCATCGAATCCGATCCGGATGAGGAGACATTCGTCGCAGAGCTCGCGGCTACAGGCGCGCAGGCCGCGGCAGTGGTGGCCTATGGCAGGATCCTGAAGCAGGATGTGCTCGACGCTCTGCCAATGGGATGGTACAACCTGCATTTCTCCCTGCTGCCGCAATGGCGTGGCGCTGCGCCGGTGCAACGATCCATCTGGGCCGGGGAGAAGGTGACCGGGGCCACGGTGTTCCGCATTGTCCGGGCCATGGATGCCGGTCCCATCCTGTCCCAATCCACCGTGGAGATCGGCGCGCATGAGACCGCAGGCGAACTTCTGGGACGTTTGGCCGAGGATGGTTCGCATCTGCTGGCTGCCTCATTGCAGGCGCTGGCCGACGATCAGATTGTGCCGGTGGAGCAGCCTGCCGGCGCGTATGAGGTCGCAAGGAAGATCACCGTGGATGATGCGCATATCAGATTCGACACGCCGGCCTTCGCGGTCGACCGTCAGATCAGGGCGTGCACGCCGAATCCGGGGGCTTGGTGCGAACTTCACGCCAACGCGGACGCTGAACCGTCCACGCTGCATGTGCTGCGCGCCCGCATAGCCGATACATCCGATCGGAACGTGCCGGAACCGCTTGAGCCTGGGCATGTGGTGGCGGGTAAAAGGAACGTGTGGGTCGGCACCGCGACCGGACCGCTCGAACTGTTGGAGGTCAAAGCGCAGGGCAAGAAAGCCATGCGCGCCGCCGATTGGGCCCGTGGAGCGCATCTCGACAACGCCTTCTGCAAGTGATGTCGGATGGTGTCTCCACGCGTTCATCCGACGTGTGGAGACACGTTCATGGGGATCGCCGTCACCTCAGAAAATCGAGGATCTTCGTCAGATCACGTTCGTCGAGCCGATTAGGCGCCTCCGCCCGGACCTTCGGCTTCGCGCAGAACGCCACGCCAAGGCCGGCCGCGTGGATCATCGGAAGATCGTTCGCCCCATCGCCGACGGCGACGGTCTGCTCCATGCCGATGCCCATCCGTGCGGCCCATGCCCGCAACGATTCCAGCTTCGCGTCCTTGGTGACGATGTCGCCCTGCACCTTTCCGGTAAGTTTGCCGTCGACGGTCTCCAGACGGTTCGCTATCCAATAGTCCAGCTTCGCGTCGGCGGCGAGACGGTCCACCACCTCATGGAACCCGCCGGAGACCACGCCGACCTTCCAACCGTGCCCGTGCAACGCGTCGATCAGGTCGAGCGCGCCATGCGTGAAGTGCACGCGGCGGTACACTTCGTCGAAAATCGAGGTCCGAAGCCCTTCCAGCAATGCGACCCGTGCGCGCAGCGCCTCACGGAAATCGAGTTCGCCGTTCATGGCGCGCGCGGTGACGGCTGCGATCTGCTCTCCGACACCCGCGGCCGCGCCGAGTTCGTCGATGACCTCCTCGTCGATCAGAGTGGAATCCACGTCCATCACCAGCAGTCCCGGAGCTGACAGTGTGGGCATGGATGCGATGTTCGGCGTTTCTTGTTCAAGCATGGTTCCGATTGTCGGAAATCATTAGGACAATGGGTATTCTTGAGGGGTGAACGTGTTGGAAAGCGAGGTCGACATGAACGATCATGACGAGGAGATGCTCGCGTCTTTGGGACAGGACAACGACCGGCTCATGGCCAAGAACCATGCCCTGGCCAAGGCATTGAGCCGGGCCACGCAGGAGCTGGCGAAGGCCAAGGCCCAGTTGAACCAGCTGGCCGGTCCTCCCATGACCTTCGCGACCATGATCCGTGTGCATTCGTCCAAAACCGACGAACAGGGCGTGCAGCACGCCAGCGCCGAAATAGCCGCCGGCACCCGCCGTCTGATCGTGCCGGTCGCGGCGAACCTGCAGGCTTCCAGACTCGAGCCGGGACGTATGGTGCTGCTCAACGAGAACATGGTCGTGGTATCCCAACTCGGCACCGACACTTTGGGGGCGGTACGCACGGTGCGGCAGACGTTCGACGACGGCCGTCTGCTGGTCACGGACGGCGGTGGCAACGCGACACTGGTCCGCGCCGCCGGAGCGCTCGACGGAGAGAACGTGAATGTGGGCGACCGGGTGAGCGTCGATCCCTCCATACGGTTCGCGCTTTCACTGGTACCTCCCGAAAACGACGGTGATCTGGTGTTGGAAGAGGTGCCGGACGTCACCTTCGCTGACATCGGCGGCTTGGACGAGCAGATAGAACGCATCCGCGACGCGGTGCAGATGCCGTTCCAGCATCGGGAGCTGTTCGAACGCTACGATCTGAAACCGCCGAAAGGCGTGCTGCTGTATGGGCCTCCGGGGAACGGCAAGACATTGATCGCCAAAGCTGTGGCGAACGCGCTCGCCGAAGGCACCGAAGCCGGACGTGGCGTGTTCCTGTCGGTCAAGGGGCCGGAACTGCTCAACAAATTCGTGGGCGAGTCGGAACGACTCATCCGCATGATCTTCAAACGCGCGCGCGAGCGTGCCACGGACGGCAGGCCGGTCATCGTGTTCATTGACGAGATGGATTCGCTGTTGCGGACCAGGGGGACGGGCGTCTCATCCGATGTGGAGACCACCATCGTGCCGCAGTTCCTGACCGAACTGGATGGTGTGGAATCGTTGGACAACGTCATGGTGATCGGCGCCTCCAACCGCATCGACATGATCGATCCGGCGGTGCTGCGTCCAGGACGTCTTGATGTGAAGATCCGTGTGGATCGTCCGGGTGCCCAGCAGGCGACCCAGATCATCCGCCATTATCTGACCGACAAGCTGCCGTTGTCCGCGAACGTGGACGCGAAGGCGCTGATCGGCGTGCTGGTCAACGACATCTACGCGCAGGACGAGCATCGGCACCTGTGCGACATCTGCGACGACCATGGACAGTGGCGTCCCGTGTATCTCTCCGATGTGGTGTCCGGAGCGGTGCTTAAGAACATCGTGGATCGTGCCAAGACCTATGCGGTGAAACTGTCCATCACCACCGGACAGGCCGCGGCCATCGGCATCAATCTGCTGGCCAAGGCGGTGGATGAGGAATATTGCGAGACACGGGACGCGCTTCTGGATGCCGATCCGGAACAGTGGAGCCGCGTCAATGGGCTGGACGCTGGTCGGGTGACCGGCATCAGGCCGGTGGCGTAGGCGTGGATGGCGCCGGTGCGGGACGGAAAACCGAATAAGGAAAGGAACGACGTGCGATGAGCGTTCGCAGAGTCATGGGCACAGAAACGGAGTATGCGGTCTCCGCTCCGGGCCGGGGACATTACAATCCGGTACGCCTCTCATTCGATGTGGTCGGCGCCGCCGCGGACGAGGAGCATAGCCATATCCGTTGGGACTACCGGCAGGAGGATCCTGTCAACGATGCGCGCGGCACCAGATTGAGCCGTGCCGCGGCCCATCCCGACCTGCTCACCGATGCCCCGCAACTCAACATCACCAATGTGATCGCGCCCAATGGCGGTCGCGTCTACGTGGACCACGCGCATCCCGAATACTCCGCGCCGGAGACCACGGATCCCTTCGAAGCTGTGCGGTACGACCATGCCGGGGACATCATCATGCGGGCCGCCGCCGACAAGGCGAGCGAGGTTACGGGACAAAAGATCGTGCTGCATCGCAACAACGTCGATGGAAAAGGCGCGAGCTGGGGCACCCATGAAAACTACATGATGTTGCGTGCCGTGCCGTTCGATCTGGTGGCCCGGCTCATGACGGCTCATTTCGTCTCCCGGCAGATCTTCACCGGATCGGGACGCGTCGGCATCGGCGAACGCAGCGAGGACGCCGGATACCAGCTGAGCCAGCGCGCCGACTATTTCCATATGAAAATCGGCTTGCAGACCACGTTCGACCGCCCGATCATCAATACTAGGGACGAGTCGCACAGCACCGGCGAATACCGCAGGCTGCATGTGATCGTCGGCGACGCCAATCGTATGGATGTGCCGCAGGCGCTCAAGCTCGGCACCACCAGCATGCTGCTATGGTTGCTCGAGCACGCCGACGAGGCGGGAATCGACTTGGAAGGGGCCTTACGGACGCTCATCCTTTCCGATCCGGTGGAGGCCATGCATACGGTCTCCCATGACCTGACGCTGTCCGCTGGACTGCCTTTGCAGGATGGCGGAGACACCACGGCATGGCAGATGCAGGTCACGTTGCGCGGGCTGGTATATGCGGCCGCATCGGTGGTGTATGGCACGGACGTCTCCGGCGAACCTGCATGGCCCGACCGCTCCACCCGCAATATCATGGCGATGTGGGGGCAGGCGCTCTCCGATGTCGCGGCGGTCCGCCACGCGGACGATGACGAACGGCTGGCGATGCGCGGCCAGGCGTCGCGTCTCGAGTGGCTGCTCAAGTGGCAATTGCTGGAGAAGCTGCGCCGTAAAACCGGCGCGGATTGGTCGGACAGACGTTTGACGGCCATCGACCTGAAATGGGCCGCGCTTGATCCGTTGGATTCGGTTTTCGCGCGGATCGCCGGACAGGCGGAACGGTTGATGACGGACGGTGAGGTCGCGTCGGCCGCCATCGAATCGCCGAAGGACACCCGGGCATGGCTGCGTGCGGAGATCATACGGCGTTTTCCGGAACAAGTCGTGGCCGCGTCATGGTCCCACATCACGGTGCGCGGCGTGTCTTCCGGTGATGAAACCGTGGAGAATTCGATGGTCTCGTTGGACATGTCCGATCCGTTGAAATACACGGAAGCCCAATGTTCCGGTATATGTGAGCGTGTCCACGACGCGAACGGGATTGTGGAATCGTTGCGTTGAATCTCATGTTGTGCGGGTACCATTGCCGACAAGAGCAGTGGTTACGGCCATGCTCGCGTATGAATGAAGCAAAGCGGCGGGGCGCGTGAGGGAGAGGTGCGTCAGCGTCGGTTATGAGGAAAACGAAAAGGCATAGTACATGGAATTGAGGCAAGTGGCCCTCGAAGTGGCCCGTATCCTGCAGGATGCAGGCAAGCACGCGTTGAACGACCAGATGAATCCGCGCGATCTGAAAAGCTTTGAAGTGACGGATGACCATCTGCATCTCACATCCGACATAGACAAGCGGCTGTCGCAGTTCATCAGCAACCGCATCACCTATGTGGATGTGTTCGATGGTTTCTGGCAGTCCCGCCCCGATGAGTGCCATCCAGGCGAACGGTATTGGTGCGTAGGCGACATTGACGGCGCGATCAATTTCGCGCGCAGCATGCCGGAGTGGACCATCACCGTTGCGTTGTTCGAATTCAATGACCAGTGTTCCGCCCAGCCCATTCTTTCGGTGGTGCATGCGCCGGCCTTGGGGCTGACGTATCTGGCGGTCCGCGGTGCGGGCGCCATCCGCATCCGCAGGACGCAACTCGGCGACAAGCGTGAGAAGATTATGCCGTCCACCACCAAGTCGCTTGATTATGCGGTGGTGAGCTTCGGCATGTCCCATGTGCCGGAGGAATCGAAACGCGCGCTCGACGTGGTGGCGCGCATAGCCGGCCGTCCGGCCGATATCAAGCGCGTCGGACCGGCCTCGTTGGATCTGTGCAAGGTGGCGGATGGCACGTACGACGCATACTTCGAACCGCATCTGCACAAATGGGATGTGCCCGCGGTCTCCGCTGGCGCCGTCGTGGTCTGGGAGGCGCAGGGGCATTTGAGCCGGTGGAACGGCGATCTGGTCCATTGGCGTCAGGAAAACGATGTGCTTGCCACGAATGGACTGATCACGGAGGATCTGCGCCGGTATTTGGCATAGGAATGGTTGTTCGCCCCGCATCCGGGATAAGGTGTGGGGCGGTATCATATCCGCTACGGGATCCCATGGGGATTCCCTCGGAGGAAGGAAGAATCATGCCCCAGGAATTCAAGCAGCAGCGATCCGTCGAACAGAACAGGAATGAGGACGAGACCGTCATGCAGACCGGCGCCCAGGTCGATGGAACGGTCGATGCGTTGGACGCGGTGCTGGACGACATCGAATCGGTGCTTGAATCCAATGCGGAGGAGTACGTGGACAGCTTCGTGCAGAAAGGCGGTGAGTGATGCCGCAGCTGCGGGACAGCGGCAATCATTCCACGACCCCGTTGGCCGGAAGGACTCTGGACGAGGTCCGTTCCTTCGCCCGTATCTTCGGTATCGAAACCGAGTACGGCGTCAGCGTGACCGGTGCGGACCGGACATGCGATGCCGGCCAGACGGCGATGATGATGTTCCAGCCCATCGTGGCCGAGGTAAGATCGACCAACACATATATCGAGAACGGTTCGCGGCTGTATCTCGACGTCGGTTCGCATCCCGAATACGCGACCGCGGAGGCCAGGGATCCCATGGATGCCTTGGCTCTGGACATTGCCGGCGAACGGGTGATGCGGGACCTCGCCATGGACGCGCAGCGCAGACTCCGCGCCATGTTCGGTGCTGGGGCCACGGTCCACGTGTTCAAGAACAACGTGGATTCCGCCGGACACTCCTTCGGATGTCACGAGAACTATCTGGTACGCAGGTTCGTGCCGTTGAAGACGATAGAGCATGAGCTTCTGCCGTTTCTGATCACCCGTCAGCTGTTCACCGGCGCCGGGCGTGTGGGGGAGGACGGGTTTCAGATCACGCAGCGGGCCGATTTCCTCGATGAGGCCGTCTCTTCCGCCACCACCCGTTCGCGTCCGATGGTCAATACCCGTGACGAGCCCCACGCCGACCCGGATGCGTTCCGGCGTCTGCACGTGATCATCGGAGATTCGAATCGTTCCCAATGGGCCACGATGATGAAGCTCGCCACTACGCACCTGGTGCTGTGCGTCATCGAGCAGGCCGGTCGGGAAGGGCGCGAATCCGGGTTCAGACGTTTCGCCTTCGCCGACGCCAGTGCGGCCAACCATGCGGTCAGCCGTGACTTGTCGGGCGTGGAGGCCTCCTTCGATATGGCCGACGGCACCGTATTGCATGGTGGCGCGGTGGCGGTCCAGGAGCGTTATCTCGACGCCGTGGAACGTTTCGTCGAGGACCATCCGCAGGCGTCGGCCTCGTTGCCCCGTACGGATGTGCACGAGGTGATCCGGCAATGGAAGGAGGTCTTGCAGGCGTTCCGTTCCGGAACGAGCGCGATGTTCTCCGATCGGATCGATTGGATTTGCAAGCGGCGTCTGTTCGAGGCGCTTCGCAGACGTGGCGCCGATGATCTTTCCCACGGCAAGCTGGAGCAGCTGGACATGGATTACCATGATGTCGCCAACGGGACGTTGTATGTGTCGCTATGCCGTCGTGGCGCCATGCGTCAGCTGGTGGATGAGACGCGTGTGTCGGAGGCTCGCGTGACGCCCCCAGCCGATACCCGGGCCTCGTTGCGTGGACGGTTCATCCGGCTGGCCGAATCGCGTGACGCACGGTATTCCTGTGATTGGACGCGATTGTCGCTGACCTCGCCGAAGCGGATGGAAATGATGTTGATCGACCCATTCGACGCCAGTCCGTCCGACCGGTTCCGCGCGATGATGGAGACCATGGAGTAGGAAGTCGCGGCGTGTCTGGATTTGGGTTCAGGCTTCGCCCCTGTATTTGGCCATCATCTGCGATTGCAGTTGCTGCGCGCTCGGCGGCGTCCATGTGATGGCATCGGCGCCGGCCTCGATGGTGGCGAGGATGCGGTCCTCGCGCCCGCCGCCGGATGCCAGAATCGGAATCTCCGGATGGTGGGTGCGGATGCTGGCCACGACCTGCGCGGTTCTCGCGCCCGCCGCCACGTTGATGATGGCCGCACCGGCAAGAATCTTGCATTCGGTGATCTCATCATCCGCTGTGACGGTGGCGATGACGGGAATATCCACCATCGACATGGTCGTCTCGATGGTCTCCGCCGGAGCCGGGGCGTTGATGACCACGCCGGCCGCGCCCTGCATCTCGGCCACCATGGCCAGCTCCGCCACGCGTGGACCGGTAGTCGTGCCGCCGCCCACGCCGACGAACAATGGCATCTGCGCCACCGTGAGCAGCGCCTGCGTGATTACAGGCTCTCCGGTGAACGGATACACCGCGAGTATGGCATTGGCGTTGGTGTTGCGGATGATGACCGCGTCGGTGGTGTAGGCGAACGATTTGAGCGTATGCCCTTTAACGGTGATGCCGCCGCAACGTTGGGCTATGATCTCCGGAACCCTGGCGTTGGGGGACGTGAGCCTTCCCTCGACCCGTGCGGTGCCGTAGGTGCTGCGTGACACGTGCGGCACGGACGAATGCTGTTCCACCGCGATCGACGAGCTGGGAGTGAACAGCGAACGCTTGCTGAGACGGATGAGATCTGGATCGTCCGCATTGGCATCGGTTTTCTGCTCGGCACTCATTCCCGCACCTCCGTGTCCGTATGGTTCAGCATGAGGAATTCGTGGATGGCTTTGCGACGTTCGGAGATTTCCTCATCCAGAACTTTGGTATCGGTGTTGTCGATGATACGCTGCAGCAGTTCGCTGAGGGTGGAAAGCTCGTCATCGTCCAGACAATCGAGCATATGGATGTCGGCGTCATGTGCCTTCGGCATCTGCTGAAGCGGTGTTCCGCGCCGGGCGGCTTCGACGTTCCTCACGCGTGTAGTCGCTCTTGAGACAGTTTGGGCGCGCGAGGCTTTGATCTTGGTGTGAAGGAGCAGGATATTGAGTTTGTGGATTTCGTCGATGATGCGCTTGCGTTGGTCGACCATGGCAGTCCCCCGTCTATCTAGTCATGCTGCCTAATATCATAGCGCACGATATGAAGGGAGTCGGAACGAGAAGGCTCCGGCGGGCAATGAAAAACCCCAACCATCTGTGGCTGGGGTTTCCCATTGAACCTGTATGGGTCGGCGACTACTTGGTGACGGCCTTCTTCAGCAGGGAGCCGGCGGAAATGCGGACACCGTAGGTTGCCGGAATCTCGATGGTCTCGCCGGTGCGCGGGTTGCGGCCGGTACGAGCCGCACGCTTGACGCGCTCAGCGGAGAACAGACCGGTCAGCTTCAGGCCTTCGCCGGACTGCATTGCCTCGACGAACACGTCCTGGAAAGCGTTCACTGCCGCTTCAGCCTGAGCCTTGGTCAGGTTGGACTTCTGAGCGATCTTCGAGACGAGATCAGACTTGTTGTATGCCATAAAGCATCCTTCTTGAGTCAGGGGATATTCCGCTTATGAACATCCACGTTCACTGTAATAATAGCGCACGGTTGCGCCAAAAATGCCATTTTCCAAGGGTTTTAGGCCCATTGATTCTGTTCTAGGGGTAGAAATCGTGTCGACGGGGGTATTGGTCAGATCAAATTGTGCCTATCGAGCCATTTCATGGCCACCGCGCCCATCGGAATCCTCAGCCAGTAGAAGGCGATTCGGTAGACGAGAGTAGCGGAGACGGCAATGGTGGAGGGGATGCCCACGGCGGTGAAGGCCACCGAGAGCGCCGCTTCGACCGCGCCAAGGCCGCCCGGTGTCGGCACCGCCGAGCCAAGCGTGTTGGCCAGCAGGAAGATGAATGTGGTCTCCACCGGGTTGGTGTGGCATCCGAAGGCCATCAACGCCATCCAGAACCCCAATCCCGTGGCGATATTGAGTACCAGCGCACCTGCTATGCCGAAGGCCAGTTCCTTCGGACGGGACAGTATGTTGATGAGGCTGCGCGCATACGACTTGACGAGAGGCAGGTATTTTTCCGTGACCATATGCCGTATCGGCGGAATGGCCATGGCCGCGGAAAGCGCCAATGCGACGATCGCGATCGCCAGGATCAGCGTATTGGTGGGAATCATTCCGGACAACGTGTTACGTCCGGTGAAGATGCCGATCGTCAACAGCAATATGACGGTGGTGCCTCCCTGCACCGCCCACACGGCGCTCATGATGGCGGTGGCGGTGGTGCTGCGATAACCGCTCTTACGCAGGAACTGCAGATTGACGAACGCGGGTCCGACGCCGGCCGGCATGGAGACCGCGGTGAAGCCCGAAGCCATTTGCGAACAATACAGGCCGATCGGATTGCGTTTGTCGGGGTCCATGAAACCGCCCAACGTCATGGCGGAGCCAAGCCAAGCCACAAGTCCGAAAAGCACGCACAGCGCGGCCATGGGAATATTGGCCTCCTTGACCGCTTTGATCATCTCGGCCGGCTGAATCTGCGTGAACACCACATAGACGGCGATGACCAGCAACGCTATCGCGCCGAAGGATCGGAGACTGAAGCGGGAAAGCGAGACCTTCTCCATGGAGTCGGCGACCTCCTGCGGAGCGAGGGCCGCAATCCGCGAACGAAGGCTGTCGAGCATGTGCTTGTCGCAGGTGGGCAAAGCGCGCGTCGCCGCGGGAATCGCGGCCTTCTGTATGAACGGGGCCAAATCGATTAGCTGGTCGTCCCCCCATGTTCTGCGTGCGCAGGCGATCGCACGGTCGATGCCGTTCAACGCGCCGAGCAGAACCAGCAGCTGCACCTTGTCCAGTGCGTAGTTCGGAGGCGCGCTGCCATAATCGCCATTCTGCCATCCGGCGATCACAGGTTGCCCGTCATCCATGCGGGACAACGTTTCGGGAGTGATGCGCCGATGGGTGAAACCATGGCGATGGGCCTTGGAAAGATACGTCATGAACCTTTCCATGTCATGGTCGGACATGGTGTTCGGATTGCATTCCAGCGGCATGTCCTCCCGATGGAACACGAGGATGGACGATTCCGCGGTGTCGCTGACGCCATAGACGGTCGGCGTGGGCAGGCCGGCATTCGCCAGGCCGAGGATCATCGCGTAATGATGGTGGATGGTGTCGAACGAGGAACGATCGCGGCGCATCGAGACTCCGGTGAGCCTGACCCATTGCCAGAGCTGGTTGAGATAACCGGGCGTGTGTGCCTGATTGTCGAGCACGGAGACGGTGTATTGGATTCCATTGGAGTCGCTTGCGTCATAGATGCGTGAGTTTTCGGTCAGATCGTCGTCGAGCGTCGTCTTCAGCACGCCCGATTCGGCGTCGTTGCCATAACGACGGGACAGTGAGACGACATCGATGCCGATGGCACGCAACGCCTGAACCACCTGATTGCCCCACGCGCCGTTGGTCTGGGTGCCTAGCATGAAACGGATCAGCATTCCCAATGTGCGCCCCACGGCGAAGGACACCAATACTCCGGACAGCGAGTTCCATGACAGCACCACAAACAGCACGGCGACCGTATATAGGATGTTCCATCCCCACTTGGCGCCGGAGCGTGTGCGGCGGGGGCCGGCAACCGTCAGGAAGGCCGCCATCGCGGCGTAGAAGTCGGGTAGCAGTCCGATGCCCACGGCCGTGCCGTTGGACAGCAAAGCCCAGATCAGTGTGACGTTTCCCGAACCGCTGATGAGCGCCGACACTCCCCATATGGCTGCGAAGCCAAGAATCAGCGCGAGTATGGAGACCACGCTCTGCAGCCATTCCTTGGCCACGAGCAGTTGGATGAGCACGCTGACGGTGATGAATACGATGGCGAGCTGCTGCAGCAACGACGTCGGCACGTCCATAAGCCAGCTGACTACGTGGCCGGCGGAACGCACGTCGGACTGCACGCCTGAGGCGGTGCCATGCAGATAGATGGAGAACAGAATCACAGCCACGCCGATGAGCAGCGCGAGAAGCGCGTGGAGCAGATCGGCGAAATCGCGGTTCCGTTTCGGCGGAGTGTCTTCGATACGGGGTTCGTGTTTGCTATTCGGGGAGACGTTGGACACTGTTGACCTGGCTTTGTGGAGGCGTGGACGAGATGCGTTTTGAGGTGCCGTCCATCGTCGCTTTCGATGATACGCCATCGGCGGCATGCGTCCGATGGCGTATCATGCGACGATTTCCGTCGCTTAGCGGTCGAAATCGACCAACCTGTCGGCCGCTCCCGTGTACGTGGCCGGAGTCAGAGCCTTGAGACGGGTCGCGGTCGCCTCATCGAAGGACTGCTGGTCGATGAACCGTTCGACGTCCTCCTTGGAGATCTCATGGCCGCGCATGAGCTCCTTGACCTTCTCATACGGTTTGTCCATGCCCGGCAGGCCAGCCAGCTCGCAGGCGCGCATGGCTGTCTGAATCGGCTCGCCAAGCACTTCCCAATTGGAATCGAGCTCGGCCTGGATGGCGATGTCGTTCGGATGGATGGAGTTCAGACCCCCCATCAGGTTGTTCAGCGCCAGCAACGAATAACCCAGCGCGGAGCCGATGTTGCGTTGGGTGGTGGAGTCGGTCAGGTCGCGCTGCCAACGGGATTCCACCAATGTCGCCGACAGGGTGTCCAGCAGCGAGCAGGAGATCTCGAAATTGGCCTCGGCGTTCTCGAAACGGATCGGGTTGACCTTGTGCGGCATGGTGGAGGAGCCGGTTGCGCCCTTGACCGGCACCTGAGCGAACACGCCACGGGAGATGTACATCCACACGTCCACGCACAGGTTGTGCAGAATGCGGTTGATATGGCTGATGGTGCCGTACAGCTCGGCCTGCCAGTCATGCGATTCGATCTGCGTGGTCAGCGGATTCCAAGTCAATCCCATGCGATTGGTGACGAACTCACGGGAGACGGCCACCCAGTCGACGTCCGGGCAGGCGGCCAGATGCGCACCGAACGTGCCGGTGGCGCCATTGATCTTGCCGAGGTACTCCTGCGCCTTGATCTTGTTGAGCTGACGGTTCAGACGGTACACGTAGACCGCGAGCTCCTTGCCCAACGTGGTCGGCGTGGCGGGCTGGCCGTGGGTCAACGACAGCATGGCTTTGTCGCGGTATGCGTCGGCCTTCTCGGCCAGATGGTCGACGATGGCCTGCGCCGCGGGTAGCCACACGTGCTCCACGCCGTTCTTCACGCAGCGGGCGATGGACAGGTTGTTGATGTCCTCCGAAGTGCAGGCGAAATGCACGAGGGTCTTCAGACCGGTCAGCTGGGTGTCGTGCCCCAGCACGTCGGCGGCCTTCTCCAGCTGGTCGTCGATGTAGTATTCCACGGCCTTCACATCATGATGGGTCGTGGCCTCATACTCGGCATGCCGTGCGATGCCTTCCGCTCCGAAGTTCTCCGGAATGGAACGCAGATACGCCTGCTCCTCGTCGGTGAGCGGCTTGACGCCTGGGACGATGGTCTGGTTGCCGTTCCCATCGAAGCCATTGGCGAGCAGAATCATCCATTCGACTTCGACACGCATGCGCTCGCGGTTCAATGCCGGTTCGCTCATGTATTCGACAAGGGGAGCGGTCTGCTTGTGGTAGCGGCCGTCAAGAGGGGTCAGTGCGATTGCGGGGGAGATATCAGTAAGCTTCATAGGCAACAGCATACGTTCAGCCGTGAACCATTGGGACTGTCACTTGCCGATTCGTCCCTGATAATACTGGGTTTCCTGGAGCTCACCGTCCACGACGTCCTGAAAATCCCGGGCATGCTCCAAGACCGCCTTGTTCCCCGTGTCATAGGCGTACCGATATCCCGCCTCATGATTTTTCAGATAGTGCGTTGATTTCCTTTCTCCGGAGGAATCCTCGACCTCAGCCCCCGAAAGGACGCCCTGCGGCGTTCCATCATCCTCGCGGACCGAGCCTCGTATGGTGAGCCAGTTCTCGGTATCGGGATTGGCCGCTCCGTCGAGGGCCGCGATGCCTTCGTTGTCCATTTCGATGGCGGTGACCATGGTCTTTTCGGGAATGTCGAATTTCGCGATGGGCGACCCGAATGTGGCGATGTGCCGGATGTCGTATTCGTCCTGCATGTCGGCCGCGGCCGCGGCAGCGATGATGCCTCCCTGCGAGTGGCCGACAAGTTCCACGGGCTCGTCCGGCTGGATTCCGGTCTGCCTCATGACTTCACGGAGGAAGCGGAGGCTCTCCGCGGATGCGCGTTGCTGTTCGTCCGCGCTCATCAGCTCGAAATTGGTGTACCAGTCCATGGGGGAGTCATGGTTGCCGTCCGTTCCGGGAATGGTGATTCTCCATGCGTATGTTCCGTTGGCCTTGAGGTATTTGCATACTGCGATGGTCCCATATTCCAATCCGCTTTCAAGGTCGCCGTTCAACGGTCCTTCGGAAAGCCGACGCTGGTCGGCTATGGCATCCTGCATGCTTGTGCCGCCTCTGACCACTTCGGTGTTCGGGTAGACGCGGGTCACCGTAAGATTGTCTCCGTGGGTCGCGTCGCAGTGCGGTATGAGCAACCTGTTGATTTTCTCAAGGCCTAGGTTGACCGATTTCCCCGAGTGGTTGTTCTGTGTGAGGGATCCGATGCCGATAAGAGGGAACATCCGGCTGGTGATCAGCTCCAAGGTGGATTTGAAATCCTTGGGCTGTTCGGGGATGTCGAGTTTGGACGCATGGAATCCGATGGCGCTTACGAACGGTTCCTGCATCCATGCGGTGGATTCCACGAGATAGGACCAGTTGAGTTTCCCCTCCTTGGCGAAACTGGTTCCCACGCCGTTCAGCGCGCTGACGCCCAGGGCGATGTAAGCGGCTTGGGGAGTGGATATGAACAACGAGCGCAGCATGTTGTTCATGACTCGTCTGCTGGCTTCCTCGGCATGTTCGTAGAGCGATTGGGCTCGGATGATGGTTTCCGACAATTCGGCGAGTTGGGAGGCCATGGTCTGAAGCGCCTTCGCATGGTCCTCGCACCGTTCGAGCAGATGCCGGTATGGCAGATTGACGTGGTCCGACGCCATGCACAGCATTCCTCCTCCATATAGCGTTTCTAGGAACGGCGCTATGTAGGGATGGGCCTTGAGCTCCATGCCCATGGCGACGAACTCCTTTTGGGAGACGCCGAGCTTGCGCGCTCCATCGCTCAGGCTCCGTGCGGTGTTGAGATATTCCTTGTATTCGGCGGTGGAGAGCTTCTTCCCGCCGATGATTCTGGCTGTCACCCGCTGGTTCATGCCGCACCCTCCGACCATAGAAGACGCGAGGTGGCGAGTATGCCATCACGCAACAGCGCCGATTGTCTGGCGATGCGGTTGAGGCGGTCACGGTATTCTTCGGCTGCCTCCCCCGTCCAATCGGGCAACCGGCCGGATGCCGTCGAGACGTCGATGTCGTCAAGACGACGCAGCGCTGCGGTGAGTCCGGCGTTAATCAGCGTTCGACTCACCTGGACTCCGATACGGCATCGGCATGGAGCTCCCGGCTGCGATGCCGGAGCAGGCGATATTCCGTTTTCCGGCATTATGTTCGATAAGGATGTGTCTGGAATGTTCATGACGTCATTGGAACATGCCATGTGCCGTTGCCGCCATGTGTGCGCGGTCTGTGGTCGGAGAACGCCGGAAATGCATGCTGTCGGCGTGTCGTCGTTGGAAAATCAACGAACGCATGCCGACGGCATGGTGGATAACTTTGGTCGGGACGCGTCTCTCACCAGGGTTTGACCTGCGATGACGACTTGTCCGTATTCTGGTTCGCGGCGGAACCGGAGCCATCCGCGTCCGAATCGGATTGCGTGGATTGGGCGTTTTGTTTCAGCAACTCATCCACTTTTTCCCGTTGCGCATCGGTGAGCTTGATGTCTTTCTTCGATTCCGATCCGTTCGTCCGCCGTGCATCGGCATCCGCGCTCGTGTCGGAATCGGATTGATCGTCCTTGTCCGATTTGGTCTTTTCGATGATGGTTTTGGTGAGTTGGGCGGAGACGTGGCTGTTATGGTCGATCGATTCGCGCAATCGGGGCAGCAGCAACGCCCGCATCTCGCCGGCATCGTTGAATTGGGCGTCCGTCTGCTGTTGCCGGATGCGCAGCTTGTCCCAATCGACATTGTTTTGTCTGCTGGTTTTGATGTTCTCCTGCAAAGACCGTGTGGCATGGTTGTAATTGCCGTTGGCGGCGAGATTGACCACGGCCAGCATCGCGACCGCACCCAGCAGCACGGCCAGGATCACCAGCCCGATACGGACGGCCAGCGAAGCGCGCGTCGTTTTCGGTTTTCCGCTCACAGCAGCCTCCTTGATTGTGCCAACCATGCCCCCAGCTCGCAGGCGAGCAGCAGACAGGCCGCAATGGCCAAAGGCCACACGACGGCCACCGTTCTGGTGCGACGTTTGTTCGTGCGCGTGACACGCCATTTGTCGGACGCCTCTTTGGATACGCCGTCCCGCATGGTGTGGGAGCCATCCAGCACCAGTGCGGTTCCACTCAGCTCATCGGCGATGGTTTTCATCTCTTCCGTGTTCATGCGCGAAACGCCTGGTTGCCCGGTATCCGGGTCGGTCACCCATTGGCCGTCCGCATCATCGATGCCGTCCACGGACAGTGGGATATTGCCGCCCTGCTCGCTGCCGACGGCCACGGTGAACGCGTCGGACAGGTACCGGCGCAACGACGAGAACGTGCGTCGTGTCTTCGCCGCGGTCTGCTCGCCGTCGGAAATCAGGTACAGCACGATCGCATCATCCGGATGTTGTTCGTGGATGGATTTGCATGTCAGCAGCAACCGGTCGATCGGCACGTCCAGCGTCGATCCTGCGGACACGGAGGTCGCCTCTGGAGCGAGCGTATCCGCCCAGTTGCCGATTGCGTTCGAATCCGGGGTCAACGGCACATCCAATGTGCTGGAAGCTCCGAACCGCAGGGCGGCGAAGCTGGAATTCGGGTAAAGGCCGGTGATGTCCTTCACCGCCTGCTTGGCCGCATCGAGACGGCTGACCTGTTCGTCGGAGCCGTATCGTGCGTCCTTGACGGCCATGGATCCGGTCACGTCGACGGCTACCACCACGTCGGTGGTGTTCACCGCCCGGCTGTTCGTCTCGGTCACCATGCTGGGCGTCAGCGCCATGACGGAGACCACCACGCATAGCAGCACACGGCGGACGCATGCCCAGACGGTTTCGTCGCTATCCGCGCGGCGCCGGACATGCATTACGATCTGCGTGACGGCACATGCCAGCATGACCAAGGCGATAGCGGCGCCGCCCGGCCATCCCAAAGCAGGGGAGAGTGTCAGGTGGTTCATCGCCTCAGCCTCCAAGTCAATGCCAGCCAGACCATCAGAACGACGGCCAATGCGAACGTCCACCATCCCGGAGCGTCCGTTATTGCGGCTTTGTTCCTCGCCTGGCTTTCATGGCTTCTGCGCGATTCGATCTCCTTGACCAGCGAAGAGACGGACGCGCCGTCCGATTGGGTGAGGAACACTCCGTGTCGTGTCTCGATGGCGGACTTGAAATCCTTGGTGGTCTGGTCGGATTCGCTTTGCTTCGGTCCGGAGAACAGTCCATCCACGGAGATTCTCGCCTGCTGTGTCAGATCCAGCGCCTCAGAGAGCGTGTACGTCGGTTTTCCGGAAACGACGTTGTCGGTGGCGAGCACAATCGATGCCGCGCGTTGACGGTCGGCGTTTGTGGCGGAGGCGTTTCCGTAGGCGAACCCGGGAAGCATGGCCGCGCAGCTCACCACGCCGTCGCCGATCAACGAGGTGGATTCCTTGCGGTTCTGCGTGCCTTCCAGCCAATCGGAGAGCGCCTGATAATCGCTTTCTTTCATTTTGTCGATGTCATCCTGCGATTCGACGCCTTTGAGGATGCCGCTCGCCTTGTCAAGCTGTTTGGACACCAGCTCGTAATCGTCGGTCAGCGGAAAGACGGTGCGTGACGTCGAATTGAAGATGCTCAGTCCGATGCGCTCGCCTTTGAAATTGTCCACGAGCCTGCGATAGGTGTCGATGACCTCGCGGTCGTAGGGAAGCGTCGAGCCGGAAACGTCCAGACACAGCACGATGTCGCGGCTTGCGGCCTTCTCCTCGCTTTCGTCGATGGTGCCGGGACGCGCCGTCAACGCGATGGCGAGCATCAGCGCCATCGCCAGCATGGCCGCCGCCAGCCGGGATAGAACCCGCCATTGTCGGAAAAGCCTTGACGCTGATTCGGTATTGAGATCGTCATCCAAGCTGAAAGTGCGGGCGCGATCATCGTCGTCCTTGCGGCGTGACGAGCATGCCACCATGACGGCGACGATGGCGATCGACACTATGATGCCTGCCAAAGCGGCCCAAGGCCATTGCCATGTCAGTTGCATTACCGCCACCTTTCCACAAGATGGGCAACCCACTCGCCGGCCTGCTCGACGGTGGCGTCCTTGGCGATACGGTTATGCTCGGCGTCCGCGAATTCCGGAGGATAGAACGCCTCGATGGTCTGCCTGAGCAATGTGAGGTTCTGCTGGTTGCCGGTGGTCCGCGGCATCGCCTGGATGTCGGTGAGCGTCCGGTTGCTCATGTCCGTTCCGGTCACGGAGGACACGAAATCCCTGACCGTCGCAGCCAGCAGCGTGAAGGCCTCCTCACGCTCCAACTCGCCGGCGGCGTGGCGTGAGACGATATCCTCGATGCGCTGGTGCCATACGGATTTCTCGGAGGGTGCGTGACGTCCGTGATCGTCATTCCTGGATGGTCTCGAACTCGGCTTGGACAGCCACACCGTAAGCGCGATCAGGATGACGATGCCCAGCAGACAGGCCACGATGGTGGCGACCAGTCCGTTCTCGAAATGGATCTGCCCTTTGACGGTGAGATCTTCTTCGGCAAGGAGAAACGTCATGCCTTGCCTCCCGTATTCGACGTGGATGGAATGCCCGGCTGATAACGCGTGGAGCGCGCCACGGAGACGGAAACCATATGCACGAATTCATGGAACATGCGTTCGCTGGAATCGGAACGGATGACCGTCGATCCGCAGCGGTTCAGCTCACGTCTGATGGCTGCCGCCAAATATTCGCGGTGCGTGCGCACCTGGCCCGCCGTCCTCGCGTTGCGCAGGAAAGCGGGGACGCGTCGTCCGTTTCGGCCATCGATCACCGATTCGGCGTGACTGGTGTCGAAGGGATTGATGGTGGCCACGTCGATAAGCACCATCGGATGGGTCCTCGTGATGGCTTTGATATCGTGCAGATGACGTTCCTCCAGTGCATGCTCCTCAGTGGCGAGCACGATCAGCGCGTCCCTGTCGCGGATGCTCCGCGCGTATTCCAACAGAGCGTCGATGTTGCGGGGCCTGTTCCAGTCGCGTCGTAGCGCGGTGTCCAGAGTCCGTTCGAATTGCGCCAGTCCGCCGTTGAACGGCACGCGGGTTATGGCCGAGCTGTCGCCGAACACGATGGACACCTCGTCGCTGCGACGCAGACTGAGCGCGGCGAACATGCACAATGCGTTCGCCGCCACTTGATACGCCTGCTCCCCGGATGGGCATGCGGCGGTCATCTCCTGGCCGATGTCAAGCAGAAGCCATGCCTTCGACGTCGATGGACGTTCGCGCAGCACCACCATTGGACGGCCTGTGCGGGCGCTGGTCTTCCAGTCGATGCGCTTGGCCTCGTCACCGGGCTCGTAGGCATGGATGTCCATGACGTCATCCGAGCCGAAACGCTTGTTCGACGCATGCGCGCCCTCCAGAACGCCAAGCGCTTTACGCACCGTAGGCAGGCTCATCGTGGTCCCAAGCGTTTCGATTTTCCTGCGGATCGGATCGTCGGAACGGGTCTGGCCGATCATGGAACGGGAACCGCCTGGACGATCGAATCCACGACCTGGTCGCTGGTGACGCCATCGGCGAGCGCTTCGAACGTCAGCAGTACACGATGGCGCAGCACTTCGTGCGCGAAGGCCTTCACGTCCTCCGGAACGACGTAATCGCGTCCCTGCAGTAGTGCGTTGGCCTGTCCGATGCGGACCAGCGCGATGGACGCGCGTGGCGAGGCGCCGAGGCGAACCAGGGAGGACAGTCCCTGCACCGGCTTGGTGCCGGCTCCTCGGGACGTGGCCGTGATATCGACGACATATTGCATGATCGCGTCGGACACGTGCACGCGGCGGGCCGCGGAGCGCAGGAATTCGACGTCTCTGATGGAGACGGGGGTTCCGGTCAGGGCGTTCTGGTCCACGGTGTCATAGCCGCGATGGGTGAGCATGGCGAGCATGCTCTGCTCCTCTTGGGGCGTCGGATAGGTAAGCACGGCCTTCATCATGAAACGGTCCATTTGCGCTTCCGGAAGGTTGAAGGTGCCCTCCTCCTCGATTGGATTCTGCGTGGCGATGACCATGAACGGCTTCGGCAACGCGATTCGTTGTCCGCCGATGGTGGTGGCGCCTTCCGCCATGGCTTCCAGCATGGCGGACTGGGTTTTCGCGTTGGATCGGTTGATTTCGTCCAGCAGCACGAAGTTGGCATGAATCGGTCCGATTTGCGTGGAGAACTTCTGCGTGGCGAAATCGAAGACCTGCGTGCCGATCAGGTCGGAAGGCATCAGGTCGGGCGTGCATTGCACGCGTTTGAACGAGCCGGATACGGAAGTGGCCAGCGTCTGGGCGGCGGTGGTCTTGGCCAGGCCGGGAACCGATTCGATGAGGATATGTCCGCCCGCCACCAAAGTGGTGATCAGGGATTCGCGGAGTTCGTCCTGTCCGACCAAGGTCTGTGCGAAACGGCTGCGGATCTGCGATCCGATGTTTCTGGCGCGTGCGATGTCTTCGGCCGACAGAGTGCTTGATTTTGCGGCCGTCGGCATCGGGATGGGCGCTGGGATCGGAGCCGTTTTCTTAGGAGGGAATAAAGCCATGTGTGCTACCTTACCGGGTCAAGCTGACGGGAGCGCCCAGTCCACAGGAGTCTCTCCGGCTTCGATGAGCGCCTGGTTGGCGCGGGAGAAGGGTTTGGATCCGAAGAAGCCGTATCGCGCGGACATCGGACTGGGATGCGGTGATTTGATGATGAACGCGTTGGTCAGCAACGGTTCCAGCGTCTGGGCCTTGCGCCCCCACAGAATGGCGACTAAAGGCTTGATGTTGCCGTCGGGGCCACGGCGGTTGTTCAATGCGCTGATGGCCGCATCGGTGACCTCTTCCCAGCCTTTGCCTTGATGGCTGCCCGGTTTGCCCGGCTCGACGGTCAGGCATCTGTTGAGCAGCATGACGCCCTGCCGTGTCCAAGGCGTCAGATCGCCGTTGACGGGCATGGGAACGCCCAGGTCGTCGCTCAGTTCCGTATAGATGTTTGCCAGACTGCGTGGAATGGGCTTGACGTCCGGCGCCACGCAGAAGCTCAATCCCACCGGATGCCCCGGCGTTGGATAGGGGTCCTGCCCGACGATCAGCACCTTGATGCTGTCGAATGGGATGGTGAATGCCCTCAGAATGTTTTTGCTTGCCGGAAGATAGCGCCGTCCCGACGCGATCTCCGATCGCAGGAAATCGCCCATGTGATGCACTTGGGGCTCCACGTCGGCAAGGGCTTGCGCCCATCCGGGCTCCACGAGGTCTTTCAATGGTTTGATATGGGTCATATTGTCCTACTGTACGACGGACGGTGCGGCCGGCCATGCCGATTTTCGTGAAACGGCATATGGGAACGGGGCGGGGAATCGGTCGTATCGATTGTGGACTGACTGTACGGGTCGTTACACTGGGTGATACAAGCGCAAGAAATGAGGTTGCAGAAAATGGCTAAACAGGGCAAGGAGACCTACGAATCCTACGCCAAGGATATGTTCGACAATCCTCCGGCCGGGCCGATGGGCGTGCATCGCGGCACGCGTTCCGCGGCGTCCCGGGCCATGCCATATGTGATTGTCGTTGTCGTGTCCCTGCTTGCGGGCCTGTTGTTCTGGGGAATCTACTCGGGAGAGGCCGGCAACCTGAAAATGCCTTGGGCGGCCAAGGAAAGCTCCTCGACCTCTTCCACCAACATGGGCAAGAAGTCCGAGAGCAAGTCCGAGACGGCGAACAAGAGTAGCGAGAATACGGACAAGAACAAGGACCAAGCCGACGACTCGTCCGATGGGCAGTCGAGCGATGCCACGGATTCCGATCAGAATGCCGGTCAGGACTCCGATCAGAATACCGAGGCGAACCAGAGCGTGAATCTGGGTACGCAGATTCGTGTGGTGAACGCCACCAATATCACCGGTTACGCCAAGAGCAAGGCGGATGCCCTGACGCAGGCCGGATACACCAGCGTGACCGCAGACAATCCGACGGGCAATGTCCCCAGCCAGACCGTGGTCTGGTATCAGAACGAAGCCGACAAGGCGACTGCGGAGAATGTCGCGCAGACCCTGAACATCGCCAATGTCGAGCAGTCAAGCGCCTTGACCACTCCAATCGTCGTGGTGTTGCTGAACTGAAAACGCCGTGGGATTCCATGGGAGTCTCGCCCCGATGGGGGCGGGGCTCCTTTTTGTTTTCCTTGGTCTTCCAATGGTCGTCGGGTGTTTGGCCGTTATTCCCATCTTGCTCACAGCGCAAAGATCGGCGCAGAGTTTGGCACTCTCGACCTGAGAGTGCTAATCTGCGAATTAGCACTCGACGAGTGAGAGTGATAACCGGCAGCTGACGGCTGGTTCTGATTGTCACTCCGAAGGTGGAAACAGTACCGTGTAGCCATATGTGGAGGAACAATGGCAAAGATGATTGCATATGACGACGAAGCTCGTCAGGGAATGCTCGCGGGTCTCGACAAGCTCGCTGACACCGTCAAGGTCACCCTTGGTCCCAAGGGGCGCAACGTGGTTCTTGACAAGACCTATGGCGCTCCGACCATCACCAACGATGGCGTCTCCATCGCCAAGGAAATCGATCTGGACGATCCGTACGAGCGTATTGGCGCCGAACTGGTCAAGGAAGTCGCCAAGAAGACCGATGACGTCGCTGGCGACGGCACCACCACCGCGACCGTGCTGGCCCAGTCCCTGGTGCATGAAGGCCTGAAGAACGTCACCGCCGGCTCCAACCCGATCGCGCTGCGTCGCGGCATCGAGAAGGCTTCCGACGCCATCGTCAAGGAGCTCATCGCAGCCGCCAAGGACGTCGAGACCAAGGACCAGATCGCTGCCACCGCAACGATCTCCGCCGCTGATCCCGAGGTCGGCGAGAAGATCGCCGAGGCTCTGGACAAGGTCGGCCAGGACGGCGTCGTGACTGTTGAGGACAACAACCGCTTCGGTCTGGATCTGGACTTCACCGAGGGCATGCGTTTCGACAAGGGCTACATCGCTCCGTACTTCGTCACCAACGCCGACGATCAGACCGCTGTACTCGAAGATCCGTACATCCTGCTGACCTCCGGCAAGCTGTCCTCTCAGCAGGACGTGGTCCACATCGCCGAGCTGGTCATGAAGACCGGCAAGCCGCTGATGATCATCGCCGAGGATGTCGACGGCGAAGCCCTGCCGACCCTGATTCTGAACAACATCCGCGGCACCTTCAAGTCCTGCGCCGTCAAGGCTCCGGGCTTCGGCGACCGCCGTAAGGCCATGCTGCAGGATATGGCCATCCTGACCGGCGCCCAGGTGGTGTCCGACGAGCTGGGCCTGAAGCTCGACTCCGTCGACATGTCCGTGCTCGGCACCGCCAAGAAGGTCATCGTCTCCAAGGATGAGACCACCATCGTGTCCGGTGGTGGTTCCAAGGAGGACGTGGCCGCCCGCGTGGCTCAGATTCGTGCCGAAATCGAGAACACCGATTCCGATTACGATCGTGAGAAGCTGCAGGAGCGCCTGGCCAAGCTGGCCGGTGGCGTCGCGGTCATCAAGGTCGGCGCGGCCACTGAGGTCGAGGCCAAGGAACGCAAGCATCGCATCGAGGATGCCGTGCGCAACGCCAAGGCCGCCATCGAGGAAGGCCTGCTGCCGGGTGGTGGCGTGGCCCTGATCCAGGCCGCGGCCAAGGCCAAGGACGATGTCAAGCTTGAAGGCGACGAGGCCACCGGTGCCGCGATCGTGTTCCGCGCCGTCGAAGCTCCGATCAAGCAGATCGCCGAGAACGCCGGCCTGTCCGGTGACGTGGTGATCGACAAGGTTCGTTCCCTGCCTGACGGACAGGGTCTGAACGCCGCCACCAACGAATACGAGGACCTGCTGGCGGCGGGCGTCACCGATCCGGTCAAGGTGACCCGTTCCGCACTGCAGAACGCCGCTTCCATCGCCGGTCTGTTCCTGACCACCGAAGCTGTGGTGGCCAACAAGCCGGAACCGCCGGCAGCAGCCGCTCCGGCAGCCGGCGCCGACATGGGCTACTGATAGGCGATAGCCGGTAGTCCCTGTCTTTCGCAGGTAGGCGTATAGGGTCCGTTTCCTCGATCTGGGGAGACGGACCCTTTCCGTATCGTGTCAATGGCCGCTTCGCCGAGCATGCCGGTTGTTGGCGGCAGATATCCCGGAATGGCGTTTCCGGGATATGATCATCGCTCCGACGGCCACCGTCATGGCTAGTATGCCGCCGCAGGTCGATGCGAGCCGTCCCATGTCGTAGGGGAATCCCGTCATCGGCAGCATGGGCGGTTCGATCGCGCTCCACTGCTCCTCGTCGATGCCGATGCCGAGCAGCGGCTTCAGACCGAATGCCCCCTGTTGGTCGATCACGCTCAGGTCGTACCAGTATCTGCCGCTCTTCCACGCTTCCCAGCCGAAATCCTCGGGAATGAATTCGGGTCCTTTGCTGGTGCCGTGCGCTTGTACCGCGGCGTTTTTCGCGATGGAACGCTCCGCTTGGGAGCCCTTGGCGTCGGAGCACCAATTCAGCGTGCTGATGATCTGGAGTGAAGGCACCGCTTCGAATTCCATGATGATGCTGTCGTGCACGGCATCGGTGCCTCCTGCGAACCGGAATGTGTCCGCCGCCTTGGTCCGTGCCTGACGTGCCTCGGCACGTACTTGGAACTGCTCCTCCGGATCCGTGCTGCCGTCATGGATCGCAGAGGTGGCGAGCGGCAGCACCGCTCCGGACGTGTCCATCACATCCGCGGGGTCGACGGACACATCGAACCAATAATGATCCGACTCCTGTAGATTCTGATGCCAGTTTCCGGTGAAGCCAAGGTCCGTCGGAACGAATTCGGGAGAATCGACTTTCACGGTGTCTTGCGGGGGCACGTGCGTGTTCGAAACGGTTTTCGTCGAACGTGCGATTCCGTCTGGACCTGGATAATTCAGCGTGACGCGCATCGTTCTGACGATTATCTCGGCTGTTCCGTTATTGACGAGGGAGATGGCATCGGTGACCGCATTGGCGTTGCCGGTCGACGCGCCGTTCGGGTCCGCCTTCGTTGACAGTCCCAACGATAACGTGTCCGGCGAGATGACGAACCGTTCCGCATCGTCGTTCGAGCCATCCAGCGAGGCCGTTCCGCTGAGCGACGATCTCACGCCTGTGGACGCGTCGTCGATGTTGATGCCGGCACCTGACACGTCGAACCAGTATTCGCCCGTCTTCCATGAGCCGAGACCAAGGTCTCCGGGAACGAAACCGGGGCTTTCCAAGGTTATGGCCGAACCGGATTTTGGCACGGTCGCCGCGGCGAACGTCTTCGGACCGCTTCTCGAGATGTCTCCGGACGGGGCGCGGTACGACAACGTCACGGACAGTCCCGTCACTTGCAGGTCGAACATCGCTGCTCCTTGGCCGTTGGGGCCTGTGGAACGCAGCGTCAATGTGTCGTGGACGGCTTTGTCTCCGGCGTATGACGCCTGCGAGGCTTCCGCACGAGTGGCTCCATGCAACGTGAAACGTTGGGGTTCGTCGAAGCCGATCCATGGGGCATTATGATGCTCCCATACGTTGAAGTCGAGATTCCCGCCGATCAGAAGCCGCCCGTTGGTGTCCGCGTAATCGGTCATGCTGCCGTTCGGCAGAAGGATGGAACCGGGAAACAACGATCCCTTGCCCAGCATCGTACCGTGCACATCGTCGCCGGCCGTCACCCCGTAGCCGCTTCTCTGCAGCGTTCCATGTGAATAATCGAGTTTCAGATACGATGCATCGGGGTAGTTCCACATGATGCGGCTGGCGACATCGCGGAATCCCGACCATGAATCCCCGCGGGTGTTGATTGTGGTGGAACGGTTCTCGCCATTCACCCAGACCCGCCATCCGGGACTCCATGTCCGCTTTCCGGATCCGGACACGTTGATGACGATGGCCTGGCCATCGGGAAGGTTTCTGAAATCAAGGCTCCACTGGTTGACGCCGTATGCCGCTTCCGCCGCCTTGAGCGCATCCAGATCAAGGGAAAACACCTGTTTTTCCGGATTGCCGGTTCCTTGGAACACGATGCGTCCCTCATCGCGGATCGACACGGCATAATCTTCGAAGAACACATGCGCGTCCTCGTCGGGAGCCTTCTCGAATGAGACCGTGCCGGTCGTGGAAAGCGAAGCAAGCCGGCGACTCAACGGTCTGAGGGTCGTATCGACGTAATCGTTATAGTCGACGATGCCGCCTTTCCCGTCGATATCCGCCTTCAATGCCTCGGTTTTGCCGAGACTGTGCGTGATCCTTACGGTCGTGGGCAAATCCGGGTACGTCCATGACCGGACCTGGGAGGCGTCGGCATCCCATCCCAGATCCGTCATATTGCCGTGCGTGGCGAGATACAAGGGCTTGTGGCCTTTGGAATTGGTCTCCTTCCCGTCGCCCCACACCATTTTGCCTCCGAACCGCGCCGAACCGCTGACCCATTGCGGACGTTCCCCGGTGTGGTTGCGGAATTCGCCGCCCACAGCGACCATATCGGCGCCGGCTGGCGGATTGAACCCCATGCCCCACATGACCTTGCCGGCGAGGAGACTTTCCGGCATGTGCCGTTCGATGGACAGGTCGCCGTCGACGACGATGCTTCCTTCCGTCTCGACATTATTGTGGTAGGTCATGTCGCCTCCCACATAGATGCTGGTCGCCGGGTCTTCGATGTCATGCGTTCCGTTGACGATATGGCCTTCGGCGAGGGCGCCGTCCATGCTGTCCGACGGGGTTCTTCCGGCTTCGGCGTTCGATTGGTCCGGCTGTCCGAGATTCGATTTCCTGGTCGCCTTCCTCGTGAAATCCGCGACGTTCTGAACGATGGCTTCGGATGGTGGAACGGCTTGCGGGTCTGGACGGGATGCTTCCCGTGTGGCGGCTGTGGTCCGGTGCGGTTGTTCGGCATATGCGTTGCCGTTCATTGCCATGGCCAGCGTGGCCAGTCCTACGATGCAGGCCAGGATTCTGGTATGTGGATGAAGATTCATCGTAGCGTCTTTCTGTATTGGTGGTGCTATCGGCGGTACGGCATCCGACCCGACGTCCGGTGTCGGCGGCGGAACGTTCCGTGGCGGACGTCGGACGACGGGTCGGTTCGGGGAAATCCCGGATTATTGGGCGAACAGACGCGATGCCTGCATCTCGGTTTCCGAATACAAGGCGGAGGCTTGCGTCAGCGCGCGCTGGATCGATTCGAGGGATTGCTCCATCTGCTGCTGCGCTGCGCGCCACTGCTCCGCCACCGCGGTGAACTGAGTCGCGGCACCGCCCCGCCAGACGCTCTGCAGGTTGTTGAGATTGCCATACATCCCCTGTACGGCCTGTCTGATCGACTGGATGGAAGCGTTCACGGCAGCGCTCGAGGATTGGATCTGCTCGCTGTCGACTTGATACTGGGGCATGACGGTCCTTTCGTCGTCGGATGATTGTTTTCTCACCGTGCGGTCTTGGGTTGGCGCAACCGAACGGTACAGTGGACGATATGTCTTCAGTGAACGTGTGCGACGGAAAAACCGGGGTTGTGGTCGGAGAACCTGCGAATTCGTGGTCCAACGGCGTGTCGTGGAACCGCGATGGCGTGCGGAAACGTTGGGGGAAAGCGGTTTGCGCGCTGATAGTGGGTGTCTTCGCCCTGTTTATGACGCTGTGGATAACTCCGATGGGATATGCGGATGATGATGGCGCCGATTCGGGCGTCACGGCCACGGAGAACATCACCGACACGCAGAATCTGCTTGGGTCGAACGTCTCCGAAATCACGGATGCCATCAACAGGACGAAGAAGGAGACCGGCGTCACCGTCCGCTTGGTGTATCTGGACAGTTTCAATGCCAACGGCAAGCCCGACAAGTGGGTGAGCTCGCTGTTGGAATCGCTTCATCCGAAGCCGAATACCGTGATGCTGGCCGTCGCTTCGAGCGATGGCAATCTGGTGGTGGCCGTGTCTTCGAATTCCGAGGAGTGGCTGAGAAGCAAATCCACCGTGGACGCGCTTTCCGATGCCGCGCAAAAGCCTTTGATGGAAAGCGATCCCGATTGGGCGAAATCCGCCACCGATATGATGGACCAGATCGCAGTGCAGAAGAAGACCTCCACCTCCTCCAAAACCGTCTGGTTCAGTGTGGGGATCTTCATCGGCGTGCTGGCGTTGCTGGTGGTCGTTCTGGTCGTCTTCCATATATTGCGGAAGAAAGGCGTGATCTCACGTCGGCGCAAGGGACGTCATAGCCGCCATGACGCTGTCTCCGAACGGGAGCAGCCAGTCAAGGCGTGGGGCGACGATCCGGAGGAAGGAACCGACGGTGACCATGCCGAAGCGTCGACGCAAGATTCAGAATCCGTTCAGGAAACATCCAGTGAAGTGAGTGATGCTTGAGAATATGAGCAAGCCTATTGAAGCATCCATTGTCGTTGTCGATGACGAACCGTCCATCCGCGAGCTGCTGGTGGCGTCCCTGCATTTCGCCGGCTTCGAAGTGAACACCGCGGCGTCGGGTTCCGAGGCCATCGAAGTCATCGAGAAGATCCAGCCTGACCTGATCGTCTTGGACGTGATGCTTCCTGACATCGATGGTTTCACCGTGACCCGTCGCATCAGGCAGGAAGGCATCACCACGCCCGTGCTGTACCTGACCGCCCGTGACGACACCCAGGACAAGATCATGGGGCTGACCGTGGGCGGCGACGACTACGTGACCAAGCCGTTCAGTCTCGAGGAGGTCGTGGCGCGCATCCGCGCCATTCTGCGTCGCACCCAGGAACAGGTCGAGGACGATCCGATCATCCGTGTGGGCGACCTTGAGATCAATGAGGACTCGCATGACGTATCCCGTGCGGGGCAGCCGATCGAACTAAGCCCGACGGAGTACAAACTGCTTCGGTACCTCATGGACAATGAGGGACGGGTGCTGTCCAAAGCGCAGATTCTCGACCATGTGTGGCAATACGACTGGGGTGGGGACGCGGCCATCGTCGAATCGTACATCTCCTATCTGCGCAAGAAGGTCGATGGCATCGTCGTGGAGGACGAGAACGGCGAGAAGCACAAAGTGACTCCGCTCATCGAGACGAAGCGCGGCATCGGCTATATGATCCGCGCACCCAAGAACTAGCCTTCCATCATGATCAGGGATTCCAATCCTCCGTCCGCCGGCGCCACTCCCAATTCTTCGGTGGCTTCTCCTCCCGCGCGGCCTTCTCGTCCATTGCCGAAGCGCGGAAAACTGTGGAGCCGTTTCACCCGCAGAATCCAGGCGATTCCGCTGAGCACGAAACTGGTCACCTGCATCATCGTGTTGCTGACCATCGGGACCATCGGCATCTCCTTTTCCATACGGACGTTGGTGGGCAACTATCTGCTTCAGAAGACCGACACCCAGCTGATCAACCAGGCCCAGCTGATCTTCAACAGCATGGATTCGCTTGGCAGCGACAGCGGCGATGACGGGCGAAGCCTCATGAACACGTATTACGTGGAGGTGAGGGACAGCGAATACAGGAGCACAGGCGTGGGATCGGTGCCCATGCTCCGTGATGGAGTGGTCTCCGAACCGAGCCTTCCGGCGGACGGCAGCATAGACGGCGTCACGCTTGGACAGCCGTTCACGACGCGTGCTGTGGTGCATGTCACCACAAGCCGCAATCCCGACCACGCCATTATGCAGGAGGCCCAATCGCCTTGGCGCGTCGTCGCATTGCCATGGAGCGAGAAGACGCGGGCCGGACAGGTCAAGGACAGTGGTGTCGTGTTCATCGGACTGTCGCTGAGCGACCAGATAGACACGGCCGATACGCTGACGAGGTTCTGTGCGATGGTCGGTATCGCCGTGGTGCTGATCGGCGCGATACTCGGGACCATCCTGGTGCAGGGCACGCTCGCGCCGTTGAAACGCATCGAGAAAACCGCGGCGAAGATCGCGGCGGGGGATCTGAGCCAACGTGTGCCGGACCTGCCGGAGAACACGGAGGTCGGTTCGCTCTCCGTGTCCTTGAACACCATGCTGGCGCGCATCGAGGAAAGCTTCCACGCGCAGGAGGAGACCACCGAGAAGATGAAGCGGTTCGTCTCGGACGCCAGCCATGAGCTCCGCACTCCGCTTGCCGCCATCCACGGATATGCCGAGCTGTACAAGATGCAGCGCGATATGCCGGGAGCCTTGGAACGCGCGGACGAATCCATCGCGCACATCGAGGCGTCCAGCGCCCGCATGACGGTTCTGGTGGAGGATCTGCTGTCCTTGGCGCGACTGGACGAAGGACGCGGCATCGACATCACGCAGCAGGTGAAACTGACCTCCGTGGTGAAGGATGCCGCCGACGACCTTCACGCACTTGACCCTGAACGCGGCATCTCATGCGGACAGGTGGTCCTGCAGGGCGGAACGGACTTGGACAATCCGACGAGGTTGGCGTTCCGGAAGGGCGACATGCCGCAGATCACCCTTACGGGTGACGCGTCGCGATTGCGTCAGGTGGTCACCAACATCGTGGGCAACATCCATCGTTACACGCCGACGGATTCTCCGGTGGAGATCTCCATGGGGGTGCTTCCCGCATCGATCAGCCCCGAATCGCTGTCCCGTATGCCGTCCAACGAACAGTCCCTGCATCATCTGATCGAGGCCATCGAAGTGGGACAGTCGATGCAGGTCGGCATGAACTATGCGGTCGTGCGGTTCAGCGACCATGGCCCCGGTGTGCCGCCGGAGGCGAGGTCGAAGATCTTCGAGCGGTTCTACACCGCTGACCCGTCACGCGCAAGGCAGAAGGGAGGCACCGGTCTCGGCATGGCGATCGCGCAATCCGTGGTCAAGGCGCATCATGGCTTCATCTGTGCGTCGGGCAGTGACGGAACCGGACTGACCCTGACCGTGGTGTTGCCTGTCGCACCGGTCGAACCGAAACCCCAACCGGCATCTCCGGAAGACGGCCGCAGAAATGATAAGTGGAATCGCAAAGCGAAGAAATAGGCTTTCCTCGTTTCGCCGTCCGATGGGGAACAACGCAGGGGATGGGCGCATAGCCCACCTCTTGCGCTAGACTGTATCTTTGGTTTGTTATTGGCGGATGGCGTTCGGCCATTCGCATGAAGGTATGTGATTAGCGAGTAGTGAGGTGACAATGCCTAGCGGACGTGTTCGTTGGTTCGATGCGAACAAAGGCTATGGATTCATTCAGACGGATGAGGGCGCGGATGATGTGTTCCTCCCCGCGGCCGCCCTTCCCGAAGGTGTGAAGACACTACGCAAGGGGGCAAAGGTCGAATTCTCGGTGGTGGATGGTCGTCGTGGGCCTCAGGCTATGGGCGTGACGTTGGTGGCGTCGGCTCCGTCCTTGGTCAAAGCCACGCGTCCGAAGCCGGACGACATGGCCGCCATAGTGGAGGACCTCATCAAGCTGTTGGATTCCGCGGGCAACCAGTTGCGTCGCCACCATTATCCCTCGCCGTCCGAGAGCAAGAAACTCGCCGTGCTGATGCGCGCGGTCGCCGACAACTTCGACGTACAGGATTGATTTCATGTCCGAAACCGCAATGGAACCCAAGTCGATCGCCCGGGCGGTAGCCGTCGCCGTGGCTGACGAGGAAGGACAGGTCGGCGACTTCGTGAAAGCCATTGGCCTGGAGGACGGCGTCACCGATTTCCGCTTCGAAGCGTATGTGCGTGGATACGAAGGGTGGCAATGGTCCGTGACGATGTATCATGACGTCGAACTGGATCATTGGACCGTCAATGAGTCGTCCTTGGTGCCGACTGACGAAGCGTTGCGTCCGCCGAAATGGATTCCGTGGAAGGACCGTCTCGAACCGGGCGATCTGGCTGTGACCGATTCGATCGGCACTGATCCGGATGACCCCCGAATGGAGGATGGATTCCGCAGGACGCGGCAAGATGCGCCGGAGGATGCCGGCGCGCACGATGGCACGTCGAATGGGGCGTCGGATGACGGTCGCGTCGTGGATCAGGAACCGGCTCCGGATGCGAAAGAGAACGACGGGACCGTTCCGGAGACGGGAACGGCGAATGACGATGAGGCGGATGGCCAATCCGTGACATCCGAAGAGGATGTCGATGAGGCCGTCGAGGAACTCGATCTGTCCCGCAGGCATGTGATGACTCCTCTCGGTCGTTCCCAGACCGCGAAGCGTTGGTATGAGGGCCCCCATGGGCCGAAATCATTGTCCACCAAGACCGCGGACGGCAATCCCTGCTCCACGTGCGGATTCTTCATTCCCCTGAAAGGCGAGTTGAACCTGCTGTTCGGCGTATGCGCCAACAAATGGAGTCCGGATGACGGTAGGGTCGTGTCCGTCGATCATGGTTGCGGAGAGCATTCCGAAATCGCCCCGCCGGAACCCTCGCATCTGTGGGTACAGTCGAAGCCCGCGTTCGACGACATGCACATCGATATCATCGCGCAGGCGCCACGTGACGAGCGTGGGTCGGTGGAACTGATCGAAAGCCTTTCCTCGGATGATGAGCATAATCCGAATGAGGATGAGGAAGGCTCCGAAGCCGATATCGAAGCCAACACCATCGACGATGATGCGAGCCAGGAGGAGGTCCTCGAGCACACGTCATCCAATGACGAGCCCGAAGTGGAGGCCACCGTCGAAATCGACGGGAATGATCCGGAGCCGACGAAGGATTCCATGCGGACGGATGACGGAACCGATATGGTGCCTGAAACCGCTGCGCATGAATCCGAAGATGCCGGAAGTGCTCCCGAAGACACGGCTGGGGAAGCGGAGAAAGCCGCTGAGCCAGAGCCGCAACAATTGCCGATTCCGGATCAGCCGACTGAATCCGAACCTGAAATCGGAAAAACGGCTGAAACGGCTCCCGATACCGTGGAAACCGAAGGTGAAACTCCGGTCGAAGAGCAACGGGTCGTGCAGGATGAGGAGACGGAATAGTCGCCGACCTGTCCTGCCGACGCATCCATAAGGAAGGCCGATGCCCCTATCCCGGACATCGGCCTTCCTTATTTCGTCGTTATGGGATCAATGCACGACAGTGACCGTGCAATCGGCGAAATTGATGATCTGCTTGGACACCGATCCGAGGAAATGCGCGTCCAACCCGGACAATCCGCGCGAGCCCACCACCAGATGGCGCGCATAACGGGAGGCCTCGATAAGGCCTTTCGCAGCGGAGATATGGAATGCATGCGATTCGATCTGGAAATCTTCGGGAATGTCCTGCGCCGGAACCTGCACCGAATCGAGAAGCTCGTCGAGCATGCGTTCCGCGTGCTCCTGACCGATGGCGATTGGGGCCACGGCGTTTTCATATCCCTCGATGACGCCCAGATCCTTCAGCTGCCAGCAGAACATGACCTGCAGGGGAGCATGATGCAACGCGGCGAATTCGATGGCGAAGCGCAACGCGTGTTTGGAGATCTCCGAGCCGTCGACGCCGACGACCACCGGACGTTGGCTATGTGGCAGGGGAGAGCCCGGCATCTCATAGGAGACCGTCTCGTCGGTGGGCGTAAGCGCGTTGGCGATGGCGTCCTGCACGGAAGCCTCCTCGTCATCGAGGATGCGGACCACGGTGACAGGTACTTTCGCCTCCTCGGCGAGGGACGCCGAGAGGGAACCCAGGAACCATCGTGCGACGCGGCCAAGCGAACGACGTCCGACGACGATCTGCTGGGCGTCCTTGCCGATTTCCAGGAGCGCGGACGTTCCGGTGGCCTTGACGGAGGTGAGCGTGACGTGGTCCTCGTCGATCGTCATGCCCTGCGAGGCCTGAACGACCCATTCCTGTAGGCGCCGGGCGATGTCGTGACGTTTCTCGGCCCATTGTTCCTCGTCCTCCGGCTGGGAACCCGAGTCCCATGAATGGGACCATGCGTAGACCGCATTCACCCGTTGGCCGGTCAACGACGCTTCGCCAAGAGCCCAGCGCAGCGCCGCGAAGGATTCATCGGAGCCGTCGACGCCGACGACGATGTCGCCTTGACGTGCGTCCGTCGCATCATTCGATTGTAGGGTGGTGTCGCTCATTGTGGTGACCTCCTTGGTCGTTGCCATAGCTCAAGCATATCCGTTCCTTTGCGTTCACAGCGCAATTTACGCGCCGGTGGAATAAACGTCACTGTGAATCGGTAAAGTGTTGAAGGACTAACAAGAGTGGAAGGACAAGCATGTTCGAACGGTTTACCGACCGTGCGCGGCGCGTGATCGTGCTGGCGCAGGAAGAAGCTCGTACCCTCCAGCACAACTACATCGGCACCGAGCATCTGCTGCTCGGCCTGATTCGCGAGGGTGAAGGCGTCGCAGCCAAGGCGTTGGCCTCGAAGGGTGTGACTTTGGATGACACCCGCAAACAGGTCGAAGAGATGATCGGCAAGGGGAATGCATCGCCGAACGGCCATATTCCCTTCACTCCGCATGCCAGGCAGGTGTTGGAGCTGTCGCTGCGCGAGGCGTTGCAGCTGGGGCACAGCTATATCGGCACCGAGCATATCCTGCTCGGTCTGATTCATGAGGGCGAAGGCGTCGGCACGCAGGTGCTGATCAAGATGGATGTCAATCTTGGCGAACTGCGCAGCGCCACCATCGATTTGATCCGTGGCAATTCCAGCGATGGCAAGAACGATGGCAAAGGCGAGCTCGCCAATGCCGGAGGCGTTCAGGATCGGCGCAATCAGACCGGTTCCGCGATCCTCGATCAATTCGGACGCAATCTGACCGCCGAGGCCGCGGCCGGAAAGCTCGATCCCGTGATCGGACGTTCCAATGAGATCGAGCGTGTGATGGTGGTGCTGAGCCGCCGTACCAAGAACAATCCGGTGCTGATCGGCGAACCCGGCGTCGGCAAGACCGCCGTCGTCGAGGGGCTCGCGCAGAAGATCAACGCGGGCGATGTCCCGGAGACGTTGAAAGGCAAGCAGGTCTATTCCTTGGACCTTGGATCCATGGTGGCCGGTTCCCGATACCGTGGTGATTTCGAGGAGCGCCTGAAGAAGGTCCTGAAGGAGATCAAGACGCGCGGCGACATCGTGCTGTTCATCGATGAGATTCATACCATCGTGGGCGCCGGTTCCGCCGATGGCGCATTGGGCGCTTCCGACATGCTCAAGCCGATGCTGGCTCGAGGCGAGCTGCAGACCATCGGCGCGACCACCACCGATGAGTACCGCAAGTACATCGAGAAGGATGCCGCGCTGGAACGTCGTTTCCAGCCGATCCAGGTGCACGAGCCGACCATCGCCGAGACCATTGAGATTCTGAAGGGTCTGCGCGAACGGTATGAGAACCATCATCATGTGACGATCACCGATGGTGCGTTGCAGGCGGCGGCCGAACTGTCGAGCCGCTACATCCAGGACCGTCATCTGCCGGACAAGGCCATCGACCTGATCGACGAGGCCGGCGCGCGTCTGCGCATCCGCAGGCTGACCGCGCCTCCGGAATTGAAGGAACTGGACGCCAAGGTGGCCAAACTGGCCCAGGAAAAGGACCAGGCCATCAAGGATCAGGATTTCGAGAAGGCGGCCGAACTGCGCGACAAGCAGGAGAAGGTCGAGGCCGAGCGCAAGGAGAAGGAATCCTCTTGGCGTGAAGGTGAATCCGATGTGAAGATGGTCGTGGATGAGGATGTCATCGCCGAGGTGATCTCCCAGACCACAGGCATCCCAGTGTTCAAGCTCACCCAGGCCGAATCCAAGAAGCTCATGGGCATGGAAAACGAGCTGCACAAGCGCATCATCGGCCAGGACGAGGCCGTGTCCGCGCTGAGCCGCTCCATCCGCCGCGCTCGTGTCGGTCTGAAGGATCCGAAGCGTCCCTCCGGCTCGTTCATCTTCGCTGGTCCGACAGGCGTCGGCAAGACCGAGCTGGCCAAGGCGCTCGCCGAATTCCTGTTCGATGATGAGGACGCGTTGATCCGCGTGGATATGTCGGAATTCTCCGAAAAGTACGCGGCCTCGCGTCTGTTCGGCGCGCCTCCGGGATACGTCGGATATGAGGAGGGTGGCGAGCTCACCGAGAAGGTGCGCCGCAAGCCGTTCTCCGTGGTGCTGTTCGACGAGATTGAAAAAGCCCATCCGGATATCTTCAACACGTTGTTGCAGGTGCTGGACGATGGTCATCTGACCGATGGACAGGGCCGCAAGGTGGACTTCAAGAACACCATCATCATCCTGACCACCAACCTCGGCACGCGCGACATCGCCAAGGCGGCCAACACCGGTTTCAACCTAGGTACGAACACCGAGTCGAGCTACCAGCGCATGAAGGAACAGGTCTCCGCGGAGCTCAAGCAGCAGTTCCGTCCGGAATTCCTGAACCGTCTGGATGACATCATCGTGTTCAAGCAGCTCACCGAGCCACAGGTGCGCCAGATCGTTGACCTGGACATCAAGCAGCTCAACGATCGCCTGTTCGACCGCCATATGTCGCTCGAACTCACCGATGCGGCCAAGGATCTGCTCGCGCAGAAGGGATTCGACCCGCTGCTTGGAGCCCGTCCGTTGCGTCGTGTGATCCAACGCGACATCGAGGACGCCATTTCCGAGAAGATCCTCATGGGCGATCTTGAGGATGGCCAGCGTGTGAAGGTCGATGCCGAAGGCGAAGGCATCTTGGGTGAGTTCACCTTCACCGGTGAGGCGTTCGAGGAACCGGAAGCCGCGGAGCAGGCCACGTCTTCGGAGGAATCCTCCGAACCGGCGCAGGAAGCGGCGCCGGCGACGGCTGAATCCACGGAACCGGCTGAATCCAAGCCTTCCCAGGAATGATTCATGTTTGCCGGACGGTATGTCCGGCAAACAGTGAGGGACTCTGGTTTCATGATGATTCCATGAAACCAGAGTCCCTCACTCGTATCCGCTCGTACCATTCCCTTCACAGCGGTGTCCATCTGCACTGTCCGGTCGATGGCATCGATGCAAATAAGCGGGTCGTCACTCATACCATGAGTGACGACCCGCTTATATTAGTTTGGCTCCTGCTGTTCCCGGTCGGGGAAACTACTTGATGGCGTTCAGCCACTGTTCCTTGGTGGCTTTTTCAGCCTCAAGCTTGGCCTTCTTCTTCGAATCGGACTCGGCGGCGATCTTCGCGTCAAGCTCTTCGAGCTGGGCGTTCAACTGCTCTTCGAAGGAGTTCTTGCGGGCGTCGGCTTCCGGATCGGACTGCTTCCAAGCGGCATCCTCAACGGCCTTGATCTGCTTGTCGACTGCATCAAGACGGCTTTCGATGCGGTGGACCTCGTCCCGCGGAACGTAGCCGATCTGATCCCATTCCTCCTGGATGGCGGCCAGCGCCTGACGGGCCTGCTTGGCTTCCTTCTCATCCTTGACCGGCACCAAAGCCTCGGCCTTGGTCAGCAGCTCCTCCTTCTTGGCGAGATTCTCCTTCTCGGAGGAGCTGATCTGCTCACGATCGGCCTGACGCGCGTTGAAGAAGGTATCCGCAGCCGCGCGGAAACGTGCCCACAGTGCATCGTCGTCACGACGGCCCGCACGACCGGCCTTCTTCCAACGATCCATCAGCTCGTTGAACTTGCGGGAGGTCTCGACCCAGGCGGTGGAGTCTTGGATCTGCTCGGCCTCGGCGATGATGGCTTCCTTTGCGGCCTTGGCGGAGCTGCGCTCCTCATCGCGGCCCTGGGCCCACTTGCGGCGGGCGCTATTGAAGGTGGTGCGTGCGGAGGAGAAACGCGCCCACAGCGCATCCGCGTCGGATTTGCTGAGGCGGACGCTGTTGCGCTGATGCTCCTGCCACTGCTGGAACAGCGAACGGAACTTGTCAGCGGTGGAACGCCAGTTGGTGTTGTCCCCCAAGGAATCGGCCAGAGCCTCGGCCTTCTCCACAATCGCCGTGCGTTCCGCCAGCGCCTTGGCGACAGCGGCCTTATGCGCTTCGCTCAGCTCGGTCTTCTTGGCCTCTCCGGCTTCCTTCAGCGCGGCGAACTGGGTCTTGAGCGCCTCGAGGTCGCCGACGACGGCCGGCTGCTCGGTTTCGGAGGAGAGGGCCTTGAGGATCTCATCGATCTCGTGGCTCTTCACGTTGTTGGACCTGAGCCTGTTGGCAAACAGGTCGAGCTTGGCCTTCAGATCCAGATAGCGGCGTGCGTATAGCGCCAGAGCCTCTTCCTTGGAGGCATCCGGGAACTGTCCGACCTCGCGTTCCCCTTCTCCATCCTTCACGAACACCGTGCCGTCATCGGCGACACGGCCGAAAGCCTCGGCCGCCTTGACGTCTTCCTCGGAGAATCCGGTGGTTGCCGGCGCGCGCTTCGGCGCCTTCTTGGCGAAGGCGGCAGGACTCGGCGCGTGCGGTTTCATGGCCGCTGGGCTCGGGACGGCCGGTTTGCTGGCCTGGGTCGCGGGCGTCGCCGCCTGCTCGTTGGTTTCGGTGGTGTTTTCGGACGCGGTGACATTCTCGTCGGCCATGGCCAGCTCCTTACGTAAGCTTCATGTAGTGCAGGGGCAACGGTCGATGACGCTGTCTTCCAAACCTTGAAAAACGCGCGGCATTTTCCGTAACCTCATTTATTATAGGGAACCGTGGCTAAAGGTGCATCTATTTCAGGATTTCCAGAGTGGCTCCCCTCTGAGCGTGTTGTGGAGCAGCGTGTCATCGACACGCTCCGTAATGTATTCGAGCTGAATGGTTTCATAGGCATTGAAACCCGTGCGGTTGAGCAGGGTTCCAGCCTGCTTAAGAAAGGCGAGACCAGCAAGGAGATATACCTGCTGAGCCGTCTTCAGGAGGTCGGACACGAATCCGACACTCCGATTGAGGACCGTCTTGGTCTGCACTTCGATCTGACCGTTCCGCTGAGCCGTTACGTCGTCGAGCATTCCGGCGATCTGACGTTCCCGTTCAAGCGTTGGCAGATCCAGAAGGTCTGGCGTGGCGAACGCCCGCAGGAAGGCCGTTTCCGTGAGTTCGTGCAGGCCGATATCGATGTGATTGGCAATGGCGATCTGCCCGACCATTACGAGGTCGAGCTTCCGCTGGTCATGGTGTCGGCATTGGAACGCCTGCGCGAGTTCGGACTGCCGAAGGCCACCGTGCACGCGAACAACCGCAAGCTTTCCGAAGGCTTCTACCGCGGTCTGGGGCTTACCGACATCGAAGGCGTGCTGCGCGAGATCGACAAGCTTGACAAGATCGGCGCCGACGAAGTGGCCAAGCTGCTCGTCGAGGGCTGCGGCGCCAACGAGGGACAGGCCCGTGCATGCCTCGAGCTGGCCGAGCTGACCGCGGCCGATGGCCGGGAACTGTCCGAGAAATTCGATGCGTTGTGCTCCAAGCATGGCATCGCGGCCGATTCCGATGCCTATGTGCTTGCCCGTCAGGGACTCGACACTCTGGCGATGATCGTGGATGAGGCGGCGCGCATCCGTCCGGGCTCGGTGATCGCGGACCTGAAGATCGCCCGTGGATTGGATTATTACACCGGTTCCGTATATGAGACCTTCCTTGACGGCGCCGCGACTTTGGGATCCATCTGCTCCGGAGGCCGTTACGACAACCTCGCATCGCAGGGAAACAAGAAGTATCCGGGCGTGGGCCTGTCCATTGGTCTGTCCCGTCTGGTCTCCTATATGCTGCACACGGCAGGCGCACACGCCAATCGCGTGTCCCCGGCATCCGTCCTGGTGGCCGTGTGGAACGAGTCCGATCGTCCCGCCTCCAACCTGATCGCCAACCAGCTCCGCGCCCGTGGCATCGCCGCGGATGTGGCCCCGACCGCGGCCAAGCTCGGCAAGCAGATCAAGTATGCCGACAAACTCGGCATACCGTATGTCTGGTTCCCGGCGGACGCTTCCGAGGAAGGCGCCCAGGACGAGGTCAAGAACATCGTCACGGGCGACCAGAAGCCGGCCGACGCACGGTCTTGGGAGCCGGATACTGTGTATGCCCAGCAAACCGTTACCGTTGAAGCCTGACATCGCAGGACTTCGCAAATCAAGAGGATTAAGGAATAGGGGAAGCATGAGCCAGACGGCTTACAGAACACATCATGCAACCGAAGTGACCGAAGATCTCGTCGGCCAGAAGGTGACGCTCGCAGGTTGGGTGGATCGCCGGCGCGACCACGGTGGCGTGGCATTCATCGACCTGCGCGACAACACCGGTCTGGTGCAGGTCGTCATCTACGACGAGGAAATGGCCCGTCCGCTGCGCTCCGAGTTTGTGATCCAGGTCGTCGGCGAGGTCCGACTGCGTCCGGATGGCAACGAGAACGAACATCTGGCTACCGGCAAGATCGAGGTCGTGGCCGAAAGCATCGAAGTGCTGGCCAAGTCCGACGCGTTGCCGTTCCAGGTCTCCACCGCGCTTGAGAACGAATCCGAAAACAAGCTTCCGGGCGAGGACGTCCGTCTGAAGTACCGCTACCTTGATTTGCGCCGTCCGTCCATGCAGCGCAATCTGAAGTTGCGCGCGCAGATGTCGAAGGCGGCTCGCCACGCTTTGGAGGAGATGGGCTTCGAGGAGATCGAGACCCCGACCATGATTAAGTCCACGCCGGAAGGCGCCCGCGACTTCGTGGTGCCGGCCCGTCTGGTGCCGGGATCCTGGTATGCCCTTCCGCAGTCCCCGCAGTTGCTGAAGCAGCTGCTCATGGTCTCCGGTGTGGAACGCTACTACCAGCTGGCCCGCTGCTACCGCGATGAGGATTTCCGTGCGGACCGCCAGCCCGAGTTCACCCAGCTTGACATGGAGATGGCGTTTGTGGATCAGGAGGATGTGATGGCCATGGCCGAGAAGGTCATCGCGGCCATCTGGAAGTCCGCCGGATATGACATCAAGCTGCCGATCCAGCGCATCACCTGGCAGGACGCCATGGACAAGTACGGTTCCGACAAGCCGGATCTGCGTTTCGGCAACCCGCTGATCGAGCTGACCGATTACTTCAAGAACACTCCGTTCCGCGTGTTCCAGGCTCCGTACGTCGGCGCAGTGCTCTTCAAGGGTGGCGCGGCCACGCCTCGCCGCCAGTTCGACGCATGGCAGGATTGGGCCAAGCAGCGTGGCGCCAAGGGCCTCGCCTATGTAGTCTTCGCCGAGAATGGCGAGCTTAAGGGACCTGTCGCCAAGAACCTTTCCGAAGAGGAACGCAACGGCCTGAAGGAAGCCGTCGGCGCCGAAGACGGCGATGCGGTGTTCTTCGCGGCCGGCCGCCGCACCTCCTCCCAGGAGCTGCTGGGCGCGGTGCGTGTCGAGCTCGCCCGTCGCGCCGGACTGCTCAAGCCGGACGATTTCGCCTTCACCTGGGTCGTGGACTTCCCGTTGTTCAAGCGGACCGATGATCCGGATGACGACGATGTTGCGGTCGGCCACTCCAAGTGGACCTCCATGCATCATCCGTTCACCATGCCGTCCAAGGATTGGATCGACAAGTTCGACAAGGACCCCGAGCACGCCATGTCCGATTCGTACGACATCGTGTGCAACGGCAACGAGATGGGCGGCGGCTCCGTGCGTATCCATCGCGATGACATCCAGGACCGTGTGCTCGACGTGCTCGGCATCACTCCGGAAGAGGCGAAGGACAAGTTCGGTTTCCTGCTCGAGGCTTTCAAGTACGGCGCGCCGCCGCACGCCGGCATCGCTCTCGGTTGGGACCGCACCGCGGCCATCCTGGCCGGCGCCGATTCCATTCGCGACGTCATCGCCTTCCCGAAGGCGGGTGGCGGCCGCGATCCTCTGACCGGCGCTCCGGCTCCGATTTCCGCCGAGCAGCGTGCCGAGACCGGTGTCGATTACGATCCAGATGAGGACGAGGACTGATAGTCTTCCTGTCTGAAAACGAATGGGAACGTCCGTACGCAATTGGCGTACGGACGTTCCTTTGTTCGTGGTCCATCCGTAAAACGATATGTGCCGTCTCACATTCTGGGCAAAGTGAGACGAACGGACGGTTGGGAAACATAAATTTCCCATTCGTTTCCTATACTGCCCGTATGTCTGAAATCAAAGAAACCGAAGCGAAGCGTTCCATCATGCCGGGCGCTGGGGCGGCCGACAGGCCGCTCGTCGAACTGACCCATGTCGAAAAGCACTATGGTGATCTGCATGTGCTCAAAGACATCAATCTTACCGTAAGAAAAGGCGAGGTGCTCGTCATCGTCGGTCCGTCCGGATCCGGCAAATCCACGATGTGCCGCACCATCAACCGTCTGGAGACCATCGACTCCGGAGACATCCGCATCGACGGTAAGCCGTTGCCGCAGGAAGGCAAGGAACTCGCCAGCCTGCGCGCGGAAGTGGGCATGGTGTTCCAGTCGTTCAATCTTTTCGCCAACAAGACCATTCTGGAAAACGTGACGTTGGCGCCGATCAAGGTCCGTCACATGGCGAAAAAGGACGCCGAGGACCTCGCCATGGATTTGCTGGGCCGTGTGGGCGTGGCCTCCCAGGCCAACAAGATGCCGTCGCAGCTTTCCGGCGGCCAGCAGCAGCGCGTCGCCATCGCCCGCGCCCTCGCCATGCAGCCGAAGGTCATGCTGTTCGACGAGCCGACCTCCGCGCTCGATCCGGAAATGGTCAATGAGGTGCTTGACGTCATGGTGGAGCTGGCCCACGAAGGCATGACCATGCTGTGCGTGACTCACGAGATGGGCTTCGCGCGCAAGGTGGCCGACAAAATCGTGTTCATGGCCGACGGCCAGATTCTCGAGCAGAGCACTCCGGAGGAGTTCTTCGAGCATCCGAAGACCGACCGCGCCAAGGACTTCCTGTCGAAGATCCTCACCCACTGACAGTGATGTGAAATACCGGCAGAAGAGGAAATCCCAATGAAGAAACCATTATCCATCGCGGCGAAACGCATGCTCCGCAGGGGTGTGGCGGCGCTTTGCGCGTTCGCGTGCGTGTTCGCCGTCTCCGCGTGCGGCGCGGATGACGCGGACGGAAGAATCCGCATCGGCATCAAATTCGACCAGCCGGGTCTGGGCTTCAAAAAGAACGGCACCTACGTCGGCTTCGACGTGGACGTCGCCAAATACATCGCCAAGAAGCTCGGCTATTCCGAGGACCAGATCGTATGGAAGGAAGCTCCGTCCAAGCAGCGTGAGGCCATGTTGCAGAACGGCGACGTCGACTACATCGTGGCGACCTATTCGATCACCGATGAACGCAAGAAGGTCGTATCCTTCGCGGGGCCGTATTTCGTAGCGGGACAGGATCTGCTGGTCCGCAAGGACGAGAAGGGCATCAACGGCCCGGAGGATCTCAACGGCAAGCGTCTGTGCTCTGTGACGGGATCCACCTCCGCGGTGACGGTCAAGGAGAAGTTCGCCAACGAAGTGCAGCTCATGGAGCAGCCCGGCTACGCCGAATGCGCAACCGCGCTGTTCTCCGGCATCGTCGACGCGGTGACCACCGATGACATCATCCTGGCGGGTCTGGCCTCCGCTTCGCGTGGACGTCTGCGCGTGGTGGGCAAGCCGTTCACCCAGGAATACTATGGCGTCGGCATCAAGAAGGGCGACACGAAACTCGCCAGGAACATCAACAACGCCATTTCCGAGATGATCAAGGACGGTTCCTGGAAGCGCGCCATCGCCGACAACACGAAGGGCGTCGACTACACGCCGAATGCCAAATACAATCCGCCGAAACCGAAGGAAGGGGAGAAGTGATGGAAGCGTTCATCTCGCTGTTCAGCCAATACGATGTGCCGGCTGCCTTCCTGGTGAACATCGAGCTGACCCTGTGGTCGGCCCTGTTCTCCATGATCCTCGGCGTCATCCTCGTGATGATGCGCATCTCGCCGGTCGCCTCGCTCCGCACCGTTTCATGCGCCTACGTGGAGCTGTTCAAGAACATGCCATTGACCATCATCATGGTGTTCATGGTACTTGGTGCCTACGCCCAGTTGAAGCTCAGCTTCTCCGACACCTTCGCCACCAACTTCTTCTGGCTGGCGGTGACCGGTCTGAGCCTGTACACCGCGGCGTTCGTGTGCGAATCCCTGCGTTCCGGCATCAACACGGTGCCGATCGGACAGGCGGAGGCCGCCCGCGCGCTGGGACTCAACTTCATGCAGTCCGCCACACAGATCATCCTGCCGCAGGCCTTCCGTGGATCCGTGGCGCCTCTGGGCAACACCCTGATTGCGTTGCTGAAGAACTCCACCGTCGCGGCGGCGGCTTCCGTGGCCACGGAGACGTCCTCGTTGATGAGCGAAATGATCGAATACCGTTCCGATGTGATCGTCCCGATCTTCTTGATCTTCGCCTTTGGCTACGTGATCCTGATCATTCCGATCGGCATGCTGACCACATATCTGTCCAACAAACTCGCGGTGAGGAGGTGACGCGCCATGGCAAGCAATGAAAGCGCGGTGCTGTTCGACCAGCCGGGTCCGAAGGGCCGCAAGACCATCCGTATCGTCAATTGGATAGCCGGCATCATCTTCGCGGTGGTGCTCGTGCTGATCCTCATGCGTCTGCACAATCCGCCGGACGGAGAAAACCAGCTGAGCTGGGAGCTGTGGAAGCCGGCGCTCGACGCCGAGGCATGGACCGACTTCTATCTTCCGGGCCTGTGGGCGACGATCCGGGCCTCGGTGCTGGCCGTCATCGGAGCCGTGGTGTTCGGCCTGCTCTTCGGCATCGGACGACTGCTGCCGAACGTGATCATACGCGCGGTCTCCGGCGCGATCGTCGAATTCGCGCGTGCGGTCCCGGTGTTGTTGCTGATGATCTTCTTCTGGCGTTGGTTCGCCTTCGCGGGTCTGCCAAGCCCGGCGTATTGGGCCGTGGTGCTCGCCTTGGTGATCTACAACGGTTCCGTGGTGGCCGAACTGGTGCGTTCTGGCGTGGGCAACCTGCCGAATGGCCAGCATGAGGCGTCGCTCGCCTTGGGATTGACCCGTACGCAGTCGTTGCTTCAGATTGAAGTGCCCCAGGCCATCTACGCCATGTTGCCGGCGGCAGTGACCCAGCTGGTCGTGGTGTTGAAGGACACCGCGCTCGGATCGATCATCATGTACACGGACCTGCTGCAGGAATCGCGTCGTCTCGGCTCGATGTACTTCAACATCCTGCAGACCCTGGTGGTGGCCGCGGTCGTGTACTTCATCGTCTGCTGGCTGCTGAGCCGTCTCGCCGAATGGCTTCCGTCGCGCATGCAGCAGCATACGGCCGCGCCGGCCGAACCGGAACCGGTCGCGCCGATCGCCATCATGGATCCCTCGAATGTGAACCAGATCGCCGTGGCCAAGGAAGGCGTGCCGCTGGGCGGCGCGCAGCGCCTGTACCATGTGCACCATCGTGGCACGAACGCATCCATCCATCATTGGCGTCAGACCCGTTACGCCCAAGGCTTCGACGAGACCCATCCGGAAAGCCAGATTGAATTCGACAAGAACGGACATCCGATCAAGGTCTCTTCGTCCAAGACGAAGGATGGCAAGAAGAAGCATAAGTCCGAATCCGACGAATAAGCCTCGGTGTCTGCTGACACGCGACAGGGGTCGATTCTTCCGTGAAATACGGAAGGTCGGCCCCTGTCGCGTCTACGATGGGACTTGAGTGGTCCGTACCAAGCAAGGAGGCTTGAAATGGCGGATAAGGGCAAGGAGTCGAAGATGACGCCGATTGCGAAGACGTTGAACAAAGTCGAGAACAGACTGGCGCAGGGAGCGAATTGCGGCTCCGTTGCCGAAGGGCTGGCGAACGTGGCCAAGGCAAGTGAACTGCTGAGCTCGGTATGGACGTTGCCGCCGAGCCAATTGTTGCGATTCCACCATGATGTTGACGTTGCCGCTGTGGACGGTGGGGCCACTCCGGGTTTCGACGGCAACAAGGAGGACGCCGAGCGGTTCATCGCCATCAGTTCGTCGGAAATCGCCCGTTATCAGCGGTTGATGTACGCCAACGGTGTGAAAGGCTCTCGTCATCGTCTGCTGATCGTGCTGCAGGGCATGGACGCGTCGGGCAAAGGCGGCATCGTGCGCCACGTGTTCAGTCAGGGCGATCCCATGGGCATGCACTACCACGGTTTCGGCGCGCCGAAAGGCGAGGAATTGGATCATGACTACCTGTGGCGCATCAAGCGTGAGCTGCCGGCGAATGGATGGATCTCCATCTTCGATCGGTCGCATTACGAGGACATCGTCATGCCACGCATCTACAAGACCCAGCCGGAGGAGGTATGGCAGGCACGGTACGACGAGATCAACCGTTTCGAATCGCAGCTGGCGTCCGATGGCTGCGCCATCATCAAGATTTTCCTCGTGGTAAGCAAGGAGGAACAGAAACGCCACTTCCTGAGCCGTCTTGAGGATTCGACCAAATATTGGAAGTTCGATCCGAGCGATCTTGAGGCGCGCGCACGCTGGGACGAATACATGGCCGTATGGCAGGACGTGTTCCTGCGCACCAGCACCGACCAGGCGCCGTGGTATCTGGTGCCCGCGGACAACCGCTGGTACTCGAGGGCGGTCGTCTCCGAGCTACTGCGCAACACGCTCAAGAACATGAACATGATTTGGCCTCCGCTCGAAGTCGACGCCGACGAGATGCGTCGTCAGTTGGAGACCGTGTAATCGAAGAAAACGACTTCGCCGCTGGATTGTGTGGCGTCCAGATCGACGGTTCCGGTGATGGCCCAGTCGTGGTCGCCGTCGGAATCGTCGATGATCTGCCGCACCTTCCAGGAGTGCTCGCTGTCCTCCTTGCTTTCGTCGAGGATGAACAGCTCGCCGCTGCGTGCCTTGGCGTCGGTGTTGACGTACTCGTGCTCGTCGTAATAGTCGTCGAGCGTGTCCTCCCATTCATGCACGCCGTAGCCCCAGTCCTTGTCGAGCGCGCCCAATTCGTCGGGCCTGTCGAGATCCATGAGCTGCACGCGGCGGAACAAGGCGTTGCGCACCAGCACGGTAAGTCCGCGACGATCCTCCACCACGGACTGCTTGGCGCTGGGCGCGGCCAGAGTGGCGGCCTTTTCGGAGGCGTCGGCATCGGAACCGGCGTTCTCCCATTCGTCAACCAAGGAGGAATCGATGGAACGGACCACCACGCGGAGCCATGAGATGATGTCATCCAATTGCTCGTCGCGCTTTTCCTGGGGCACGGTACGGGCCAACGCGCGGTACGCGTCGGACAGATAGCGCAGCAGCGTGCCTTCGGAGCGTGCGATGTTGTAGCGCGCGATGTAGCCGGTGAAATCGGAGGCGGTCTCCACCATGTCGCGCACCACCGATTTCGGGCTCAGCCAATAGTCGTTCGCCCACGGCACATCATGCCGGTATTCGTCGAACGCGGCCTGCAGCATGTCCTCCAACGGTTTCGGATAGGTGATCTCCTGCAGCTTGTCCATGCGCTCGTCGTAATCGAGGCCGTCCTCCTTCATCCTGATCATGGCCTCGTCGCGGGCCTGCCGTTCCTGGGCGCGAAGTACCTGCTTCGGATCCTCCAACGTGGCCTCCACCATGGAGATCACGTCCAGCGCATAGGTGTCCGACTCCGGATCGAGCAGCTCCAGCGCGGCCAGCAGGAAGGGGCTCAACGGCTGGTCGAGGGCGAAATCGTCCGGAACGTCCACGGTCATGAAATAATCCTTGCCGCCATCGTCGCGGTCCTCGGTCTCGATGACGTTCGTATCGAACAGGGTCTGGAAGATCTCATCCGCGCGCGCATGCAGGCGTTCCTTCTGCTCCGGGGTCTGGGACGAATCGTCGATAAGCCGGTCGATGCGGTATCGGGCGTCTCCTCCCTGCTCCACCTCGTTCAGCACCATGGAATGCGTGATCTTCATATGAGGCACCAGCGTTTCGGGAGCCGCGTCGATGAGCTTGTCGAACGTGTTCCCATTCCATGTAACGAAGCCTTCCGGCGCCTTCTTGCGCTTGACCTTCTTGAGTTTCTTCGGATCGTTCCCCGCCTTGGCCAGGGCCTTGGCGTTCTCGATTTCGAATTCGGGGGCCTCCGCGATGACCAGTCCCTCCGTATCGAAGCCCATGCGTCCGGCGCGGCCGGCGATCTGGTGGAACTCGCGGGCGCGCAGCTTGCGCATCCTCGTGCCATCGAACTTGGTCAACGCGGTCAGCACCACGGAGTGGATCGGCACGTTGATGCCGACGCCGAGTGTATCGGTGCCGCAGATCACCGGCAGCAGACCCTGCTGGGCGAGCTGCTCCACCAGACGACGATAGCGGGGAAGCATTCCGGCATGGTGGATGCCGACGCCGGTGCGCAACAGACGTTGCAGGATCTTGCCGAACGCGGTGGTGAACTTCGTTCCTTTGATGGCTTCGGCGATCGCGGCACGCTGCTCCTTGCTGGACACGCCAGTGCTGGCCAGCGCGTTGGCGGTCTCCAACGCGGCGTCCTGGGAGAAATGGACCACGTAGATCGGTGTCTCGCCCTTGCCGAACGCCAGCTCCACCGTCTTCTCCAACGGATCCAACGTGTATTCGTAGGTCAGCGGCACAGGGCGTGGCGCATCGGCGATGATGTCCACGTCGGTGCCCGTCATGTCCTCGAGCTTGTCTGCGATCGCATCGACGTTGCCAAGCGTCGCGCTCATCAGCAGGAACTGCGTATGCGGCAGCGTGAGCAGCGGCACCTGCCACGCCCAGCCGCGTTCGGGATCGCCATAGTAATGGAATTCGTCCATCGCCACGCAACCGACATCGGCATGCCGGCCTTCGCGCAACGCCTGGTTGGCGAGGATCTCCGCGGTGCAGCAGATGATCGGCGCGTCCGCGTTGATATGCGTGTCGCCGGTGATCATGCCGACGTTCTCACGACCGAAGACCTCGACCAGATCGAAGAACTTCTCCGACACGAGCGCCTTGATCGGCGCCGTGTAGTAGGAGCGTCGTCCCGTGCACAGCGCCGCGAAATGCATGCCGAGCGCAACCAAGGACTTGCCCGAGCCGGTGGGGGTGTTCAGGATGACATGGTCGCCCGCGAGCAGGTCCATGATGGCCTCCTCCTGATGGGGCCACGGTTCGACGCCCTTGACGTCCGACACCCAAGTGAAGAAACGTTCGTATATCTCGTCCGTGTCGATGTTGCGCTCGCCCTCGTCCCAGTGTGGCGCCAAAGTGCCCAGCGAGCCATAATTCGTATCGTCTGCCATGCTTGCCAGTCTACCGGTTGGGGCGAATCCGCACGTCGAACGTGTGTTCGAATCATGTGTCTTTTTGCGGTACAGTGGGAACCATGACTGATGATTTGTTTGCCGCGATGGATGCGCCGGACGATGTGACGCGCCCGCTGGCCGTGCGGATGCGTCCGTCGAGCATCGACGAAGTGCTGGGGCAGTCCCGCGTGCTGGGGGAGGGGTCTCCGCTGCGCAGGCTCGCCAACCCCGCATCGAAGGGCTCGCTCACCGCGCCGAGCTCCGTCATCCTGTTCGGACCTCCGGGGGTGGGCAAGACCACGCTTGCTTACATCGTCGCCAAACAGTCCGGCCGCGTGTTCGAGGAACTGTCCGCGGTCACCTCCGGCGTCAAGGACGTGCGCGACGTGCTGAAACGCGCGCATGAGCGTCTCGTCTCGGAAGGCAGGGAGACGGTGCTGTTCATCGATGAGGTGCATCGCTTCTCCAAATCGCAGCAGGACGCGTTGCTGCCGAGCGTGGAGAACCGCGACGTCACCTTCATCGCGGCGACGACGGAGAACCCGAGCTTCTCCATCATCAAACCGTTGCTCAGCCGTTCCGTGGTGGTCAAACTCGAATCGCTGGAGCCCGAGGACCTGAAAACGCTGATCGGTCGCGCCATCGAAAGCGAACAAGGCCTTGACGGCGAGGTCGGAATCGCCGACGAGGCCGTCGACGACATCATCCGCATGTCGGGCGGCGACGCGCGCAAGACGCTGACGATCCTGGAAGCGGCCGCTGGCGCGCTCACCGGCGACAAAGCCCGCAAAAAGGGCGCGAAGCGTCCCGTCATCACACCCGATGTGGTCTCGAAGGTCATGGACGTGGCCACCGTGCGCTACGACAAGGACGGCGACGACCATTACGACGTGATCTCCGCGTTCATCAAATCCATGCGTGGCTCCGATCCGGACGCCACCATGCACTATCTGGCACGCATGCTGCGCGCCGGCGAGGATCCCCGGTTCATCGCGCGCCGCATCATGATCGCGGCCTCCGAGGAAGTCGGCATGGCGGCTCCGCAGATCCTGCAGGTCACCGTCGCGGCCGCCCAGGCCGTGGCCATGATCGGTATGCCGGAGGCCCGCATCATCCTCGCCGAGGCGGCGCTCGCCGTCGCCACCGCGCCGAAATCCAACGCCAGCTACAATGCCATCAACGCGGCGCTCGCCGATGTGGATGCGGGGCTCATCGGTCAGGTGCCGCTGCACCTGCGCAACGCGCCGACCGCCCTGATGAAAAGCTGGGGCAACCATGAAGGGTACCGGTACGCGCATGATTGGCCGGGCGCGGTGGCCCCCCAGCAATACATGCCCGACGAGCTCAAAGGCCGGGAATACTACCATCCGAACGACCGTGGATACGAACGCGAGGTGGGGCCGAGGCTGGAGAAGATCCGCAGGATCCTGCACGGAGAGGACTCGGACGGACGCTGACCGCGCCATTCGCCTTCCGGCGCGTCTTTGCCCTTCCGTGTACAATACGGACGTGGCAACGCCGAATATGCGGCTCGCTCGATGAAGAGGACCGCATGCGCGATGGGGCGATGACGGAAGGAGAGCGGAACCGATGCGGGACGTACATGAGGAATCCGATCGGCGGTTGATCATGATCGTCGATGACGACGCGGCTTTGGGGGAGATGTTGTCCATCGTATTGGACAGCAATGGCTTCGCCACGGTGGCCTGTCAGGACGGCTTGCGCGCGGTCGAGATGTTCCCGACCATCCGTCCGGATCTGGTACTGCTGGACGTCATGCTTCCCGGACTGGACGGCGTGCAGGTGGCACGCCGCATCAGGCAGGACGCCGACACCCCGATCATCATGCTTACCGCCAAATCCGACACCACCGATGTGGTCAAAGGATTGGAGGCGGGCGCCGACGATTACGTGTCCAAGCCATTCGAAGTGGCCGAACTGATGGCGCGTATCGGCGCGCGTCTTCGTCTGCCGAAAGCCGATGCCACGTCGCATGAGACGCAGACCAATCTGCCGGATCGGCTGTGCCGCGGTCTTCTGGAAATGAATAGGGTGGAGCACACCGCCCGCAAGAACGGTGCCGACCTGCATCTGACGCCAATGGAATTCGAGCTGCTGTACACGTTGGCCGCGCATGAAGGCGAGGCGTTGAGCCGAACGAACCTGCTCAAGGAGGTATGGGGCTACGATAGCGGCGGCGACACCAGGCTCGTCAACGTGCATGTGCAACGGCTGCGCATGAAGGTGGAGGACGATCCGGAGAAGCCGCAAATCGTGCGGACGGTGCGTGGCATCGGCTATAAATTCGTCGCGCCGGCCAAGTAGGCGCCCACATGAAACCGTGGCATATATGGAAAATATGGCGTTGCGGAAGGCAGCGGGTGCACCGGTCATTGAAGGCCCGAACGGTCGCATTGTCGATGCTGGTGGTCTCCCTGACCGCGGCCTTGCTGTGTTTCTTCTCCATGTACGCCATCAGAGGGTCGATGCAGACCCAGGTAATGGAAGAGTCCCGTAAGGATTTCTCGTCGCAGATCACCAGGGCTCAGAAGCATCTGAGCTCCGCGAACCTCACCGACTCCAGCCAATACCAGCAGTTGGTCGGCAACCTGGCATCCGAATTGCAAAGCAGCGGCCCCAGCAATCTGGTCAGCGTGTATCTGATGAGCCGTGACGGGGACGGCGCGGACGGAAAAACCGTCATACCGGTGTCCACCGATCCGGAATACACGAATCTGATATCCGCGGACATGCGGGACGACCTGCAATCGGAGACGGGCGGCTCGATCTGCTACCAACCGGTAAGCATAGCGAAATCCGAGGGAAGCGTGCCCGGCGCCATCCTTGGCTCGGTCGTCTCCTCCAGCAGCGTCGACGCGCTGGAGGTCTTCATGTTGTACTCCTACCAGGCCCAACAGCAGTCGTTGATGCAGATCCAGCTCAACATGGCCATCGCCAGCATACTGCTCAGCGGACTGATCGGCGTCATCATATTTCTGGTCATGCGCTCCGCGGTCGAGCCCGTGCAGAACGTGGCGGCCGCGGCCGAAACCATGGCATCGGGCAATCTGGACATCCGCGTGCATGTGGACAGGCAGGATGAGATCGGCGTGCTGCAGCGTTCGTTCAACGAGATGGCGAATTCTCTGGTGCAGAAAATCGATGAGCTCGAAAAGGCCGGCGACATGCAGCGAAGCTTCGTCTCCGACGTCAGCCATGAGCTGCGCACCCCGGTGACGACCATGCGCATGGCGTCAGACATGCTGTCGATGCGCAAGAACGAATACGATCCTGCCACCAAACGCACGGTGGAGCTGCTGGACGGACAGATCAGAAGATTCCAGGAGATGCTCGCTGATCTGTTGGAGATATCGCGGTTCGACGCCGGATATGCGGCGCTCGACCTCGTCGAAAACGATATTCGCGAGCCAATCCGGCAGGCGATCGAACAGGTCTCGGACATCGCGAAGGCCAAACAGGTGCCATTGGACGTCGACCTTCCGAACGTGGAGGTGCCGGCCATCGTGGACACGAGGCGCATCTGCCGCATCATACGCAATCTGCTCGCCAACGCCGTCGATTTCGCGGAGGGAAAATCCGTGGAGATACGGCTTGCCGCCGACCGGCGGACGGTCGTGATCAGCGTGCGCGACCACGGCGTTGGCATGAGCGCGGAGCAATGCGAAAAAATATTCGAACGATTCTGGAGAGGTGATCCATCGCGTGCGCGCACCACGGGCGGCACCGGATTGGGACTGGCCATCGCGCTCGCCGACGCGAAACTCCATCACGGTGACATTTCCGTACGCTCCCGGATGGGGGAGGGCACCTGGTTCCTCGTGACGCTGCCGCGGAATCCCGAAACCCGCCAGGTGGACATCGGGGCGGCTCCGATTCATTTCGACCCCGATGACGAGGGACTGCGCGCCATCGGAGGATTCGGCATCGCTGACAACAGATTCTCCGATTATCTGACCGGCGAGCCCAATGCCGGAAAAGGGCGGTGACGATGAGGGCATATCATATGGATCGCAGATGGATGACGGCCTTGGCGTTGGTTTTGGCCGGATGCATGCTGCCGATGCTGGCCGGATGCTCGAATGTGCTGGGACTGCCGGAAAGCGGCGCAGTGCAGATCATGCAGCCCGCCGAGCAGAGCACAAGGAGGATATTCACGAATCCGGCCGGCCCTACGAAGGACGCGCGGCCGGAAGCCATCGTCAAGGGATTCTTCGACGCCATGCCGGCCGGCGTGCAGAGCGACGGTTTCGAAA
>ERZ808246.103-NODE-103-length-71181-cov-7.516857_pt1 | contig 71181 bp, 59 predicted proteins | sample MGYA00521083_ERZ808246 | MGnify/ENA primary metagenome ERZ808246 (study PRJEB31516, sample SAMN03275577) | gut metagenome | biome: mammalia-associated habitat; material: feces | host: Papio cynocephalus | place: Kenya | collected 2012-07-07 ... | reverse complement strand
GATCGCATACCGCCGTCAACACCAACCATTCCGGCGCGACCGTCATGCACCAAAAAGGCGACACGTTCAACGAAGCGGTCGTGACACGCGACGGCAAGTTTTCGATGAACGGCACGATCAAAACGGAAATCGACCCGACCAAAGCGGGCGCGACCGTCAACCACGTCCATTACGACACCGAAAACGCGTCCGCCACCGTCGTCGTCACCGACAACCAATCCGGAAACCACGCCGTTCTGGCGCGCGACAGCTCCGGCGAACGCGTCGGATTGCGCAACAGCAACGACACCGCGGGCGTCGAAGTGTCCCACGGTTCGGACGGCTTCAACGTCAAAGGAACGGCCGAACGCGTCAAGGTCGGCAGCAACGAAATCCGCAACGCCGGATTTGACGCCGGAGCGCAAACCGCTCACGGCGACATTCACCACGCCGACGGATCGCATACCGCCGTCAACACCAACCATTCCGGCGCGACCGTCATGCACCAAAACGGCGATTCTTTCCAAGAAGTCACCGCCACCCGCGACGGCAAAGTCGGGTTGCAGGGGCGCATCGCGCGCGCCGGACAAAACGGCGGCCGCACGACGGTTGACTACGACACGCGTCAGGAATCCGTCAAAGTGTCCAGAACGACGGAATCCGGCCGGACGGTCACCGTTTCGCGCGACAAAAACGAAATCCGGATCAGCTCGGGCAACGTGGCGCAATCGAACGTGACCGTTTCCGTTGACCGCACGGGCATCAACGTTCAGGGAAAGAACGGCCGCAAGGTGAACATCAGCAAAATCGCCAAATTTCTGAAAGGGTTGACGCGCTGAATTTCCTTTGATTTTCCATACGCCGGCGGCCGTTTGCGCCGCCGGTTTTCCATTTCGCCGCCGTACCGTTTTTGTTCTTGCAACCGTTGACGGTTTCAGGGTACAAAAACGACAGGAAAGGAAGCGAACCGAAAATGACTCAATCCGATTTTGATTTCAGCCGTCTGAACCCCGAACAACGCCAAGCCGTCGAAACGACCGACGGCCCCGTTTTGGTTTTGTCGGGGGCGGGAACGGGAAAAACGACGGTGTTGACCGCGCGTCTGGCCTATATCATTCAAACGGGCAAAGCCCTGCCGTTTCAATGTCTGGCCGTCACGTTCACGAACAAAGCCGCCAATGAAATGCAGGACAGGCTGGCCGCCATGATCGGCGAAGACGCCAACCGCCTGTGGTTAGGGACGTTTCACCGCATCGGGCTGCGGATATTGCGCAACCATCCGGAAAAGGTCGGGCTGTCGTCGGGCTTTACGGTTTTGGACGCGTCGGATCAGGAACGGCTGTTGAAACAGATCATGGCGGACGAACGCGTCGATTTGAAAAACACGCCGCCCCTGTCGGTTTTGAACCAGATTCAACGGCTGAAAGATCAGGGGATTTCGTTTGATAAAACCGAACAAGCCCCGTTCGGCACGTCGCCGCTGGTCAAACGGCTGTACGCGGCGTATCAGGAACGGTTGAAAACGATGAACGCCGTCGATTTCGGCGACCTGCTGCTGTACTGTCTGGAACTGTTCAACGCGCATCCCGAAGTGTTGAAAGCCCTGCGCCAGCAGTTCAAATACATTCTGGTGGACGAATATCAGGACACCAACGTTGCGCAATACCTGTGGTTGCGCCTGTTGGCGGCGGGACACAACAACATTTGCTGCGTCGGGGACGACGATCAGTCGATTTATTCGTGGCGCGGCGCGGAAATCGGCAACATTTTGCGGTTTGAACAGGATTTCCCGAACGCCGCCGTCATCCGGTTGGAAAGCAATTACCGTTCGACCGCGCACATTCTGGCGGGCGCGTCCGGATTGATCGCGCACAACCGCGACCGGCTGGGCAAGACTTTGCACCCCGCCCCCGGCCGTGAATCGGACATGGGGGAAAAGATCAGCGTCACGGGCGTTTGGAACGGCGACGACGAAGCGGAAAAAATCTGCGACCGGATCGAACGCGAACAGCGGCGCGGCACGTCGTTGTCGAACATGGCGGTTTTGGTGCGCGCGACGGCGCAAATGCGCGCGATCGAAGACAACCTGCTGCAATACGGCATATCGTACAAGGTCATCGGCGGAATGCGGTTTTACGAACGCGAGGAAATCCGCGACGCGACGGCTTACATCCGCCTGCTGGGACAGAAAAAGGACGACATGGCGTTCACCCGCGTCGTGAACAAACCGCGGCGCGGCGTCGGCGACACGGCGTTGCAAAACCTGCGGGAATACGCGCGCGAACACCGCCTGTCCCTGTACGAATCCGCCGAAGAGATGCTGGCGCGCAACGCGATTCGCGGCACGGCGAAAACGGGGCTGGAGAAGCTGTTCGCCCTTTACGACGAATGGCGGGCGAAAGCGGCGGACACCCCTTGCGACGAAATGTTGCGGCTGATGCTGGAACAAAGCGGGTATATGGATATGCGCCGCGCCGACAAAACGCCCGAATCGCAAGGCAGAATCGAAAACCTGCAGGAACTGACCGGCGAATTCAAAACGAAATACGAAAATTTCGACCAGTATCTGGAATACGTCAGTCTGGTCATGGACAATGACGCGACGGCATCGACGGGCGAACACGTTTCCGTCATGACCCTGCACGCCGCCAAAGGGTTGGAATTCGACACGGTTTTCCTGCCGGGGTGGGAAGAGGGAATCTTCCCCAACAAAAAATCGCTGGACGAAAACGGCGGCAAAGCGTTGGAAGAGGAACGCCGGCTGGCCTATGTCGGCATCACGCGCGCGCGCAAACACGTCTATATCAGCTTTGCCGGATCGCGGTTCATGTACGGATCGTATCAAAACAACCTGCCGTCCCGCTTTATCGACGAAATCCCGAATGAAAACAAGGAAATGACAACGATTTCAAACGGATACGGTGCTTCTTACGGCTACGGAAACGCCGGCGGATACGGCCGTTCGTCCGGTTCCGGCCGTTTCGGTTTCGACGGTTACGACGCGGTTGACGACGATTATGACGGCTATAACCGGAAAAGCCGGTACGGCGGATACAACAAAGACTATACAAACAGCGGTTATTTTTATAAAAAGGAAAAAAGGACGTCCTGTTTCGGCGCCGTGAACAAACCCGTCTTTCCCGTCGGAACGGCGGTTTACCACGAACGGTACGGATACGGGCAAGTCATCGCCGCCAACGGCAGTTCGACCGAAGTCGTGTTCGAGGACGGCACAACAAAAAAAATCATGGCTGACTATTTGGACAAAGCGTAATGGATACTCAACCCGCAAGTAACTGGCAAATTTCATTCACACTTCCCGCCGACGCGGTTCCCTTTTTTGAACGCGCGCTGGACGGGGGCGACACGGCTCTGCTGGCGTCGGAAATCGAAACCGGCGCGGACAAAGGCAAATGGAAACTGGATGCCATTTTTGAAAACCGCCCCGACGAAGCGCTGCTGGCCGCGTCGCTTTCCTTGGCGGCGACGGCGGCGGGCGTCAAACTGCCCGCGTATCAACTGACCGAATTGGCGCAAAGGGATTGGCTGCGCGAAAGTTTGATCAGCTTCACCCCCGTGTCGGTCGGCCGGTATTACATCTACGGTTCCCATATCAAGGAACCGCCACCAAAAACGAAACTGTCCCTGAAAATCGACGCGGCGACGGCGTTCGGGTCGGGCGAGCATTTCACGACCAAAGGGTGCCTGATGGCAATGGAAGAGATTTCGCGCTTCAAGCGTCCGCGCAAAATTTTGGACATGGGATGCGGTTCCGGCATTCTGGGGCTGGCGGCGGCGTTGACGTTCCATACGAACATCGTTGCGGCGGACATTGATCCCGAATCCGTCCGCGTGACAAAGGAAAACGCCAAAATCAACCACCTGTCGCGCTATATCACCGCCTATGCCGGCAACGGGTACAAACCGCTGATCATCCGGTCGAAAGCCCCCTACGATCTGGTGTTTTCAAACATTCTGGCGCGCCCGCTGACCCTGATGGCCAAGGATCTGGCTTCCGTTCTCGCCCCCGACGGGCTGGCGATTTTGTCGGGAATGCTGTATCGGCAGGAAGCGTGGGTTCTGGACGCGCACCGCCGCGTCGGGCTGAATTTGAAAAAACGCTATCGTTTGGAAGGCTGGAGCACGCTGATCGTCGGCCGATAACAAAAGGAAACAACCATGGACAAACTGACCGCCCTGAGGGAATGGATGCTGACAAACGGCTTTTTCGGACTGCTGGTTCCGACGGCCGACGAATACCAAGGCGAATACGTCGCCGCAAACGCGCGGCGTTTGGAATGGCTGACGGGATTTTCGGGATCGGCCGGCGAAGCCGTCGTTTTGCTGGATCGCGCTTTTCTGTTCGTGGACGGCCGCTACACCCTGCAGGCGCAAAAGGAAACGGACGAAAAGAAAATCACCGTGATCCAAACGCCCGACGCCCGCGCGGGGGATTGGCTGTTCGCCGCTTTGCCGAACGGGGCGCGCATCGGGTACGATTCGTGGCTGCACACGCCGGACGAGGTCAGAAAACTGGCGGCCGCCTGCGCGAAAAACGGCGCGAAAATCGTTCCCCTGCCCTATAACCCGATCGACGCGATGTGGACGGACAGGCCGGTTTCGACGCCGGACAGAGCCGTTTTCCTGCCCGAAAAATACACCGGAGCGGACAGCACGGCCAAAATCGCGGACGTGACGGCGGCGCTGGGCGTCGATCAGGATGACGCGCTGGTTTTGACGGCGCCCGAATCCATCGCGTGGCTGCTGAACGTGCGCGGCCGCGACATTCCGTTCATTCCGGTCGTTCAATCGTTTGCCGTCCTGTATAAAAACGGCGCGCTGGACTGGTTTGTCGATCCGGCGAAAATCACGGACGACCTGCGCCCGCACCTCAGCAAACTGGTGGAAACGAAATCGCCCGACCTGTTGGGTGTCACGCTGGACGCTTTGGGCATACAAAAGGCGCGCGTCCAACTGGACATGGCCTTGTCGCCCGCGTGGATTTACGAACGCCTGTCCGCCGCGGGGGCGACCGTTCACGCCAAAGAAGATCCGTGCCTGATCCGCAAAGCCTGCAAAAACATCACGGAACGCGACGGCGCGGTCAACGCCCATATCAAAGACGGCATCGCCATGTGCCGTTTCCTGTGCTGGTTCGACAAAGAAGCGCCGACCGGCCGGTTGACCGAAACGGACGCCGTGCGTAAAATCGACGAATTCCGTCGGGATAACCCGCTGTACCGCGGCGAAAGCTTCGCGACCATCGCGGCGTCGGGCAAAAACGCCGCCTACATCCATTATCACACGGGCGGCAAGAATGATTCTCCGATCCGGCGCGATGCGATGTTTTTAATCGACACGGGGGCGCAATATCTGGACGGCACGACGGACATCACGCGCACAATCGCCGTCGGCAACGTTTCCGCGTTGGAAAAGAAACGGTTTACGCAAGTTTTAAAAGGTCACATCGCCATTGCGACGATCGCTTTTCCCGAAGGAACGACGGGTTCCCAGCTGGACATTCTGGCGCGTCAGTTTTTGTGGCGCGACGGCGTCGATTTCGCCCACGGGACGGGACACGGCGTCGGCAGCTATCTGTCGGTGCACGAAGGCCCGCAGCGGATTTCGCGCGGCAGCGGCCGGATCGCGCTGATGCCGGGGATGCTGATTTCCAACGAACCGGGGTATTACAAACCCGACGCGTTCGGCATCCGTTTGGAAAACGTCGTCATGGTCGAACCCCTGCCCCCGACCGAAGGGTCGGAAATGAAAACACTGGGACTTTCGACGCTCAGTCTCGCCCCGTTTGACCGGCGATTGATCGACAAAACGCAACTGACCCCGCGTGAAAAAGCGTGGCTGGACGGGTATCACGCCCGTATCCGCCGCATCATTTCGCCGCTTGTCGATCCGCAGACGGCCGAATGGTTGGCCGCGGCCTGCGCGCCGCTGTAAGGGGTTTTCATGCGGGCGGGCATCACCTTTTTCGTGTCGGGGTGCATTTTGATCGTGTTCGGACTGACCATGATCATTCCGGCGATTGTGGATCATTCCGCCGGCGACGGTGTTTCGGCGCGCGCGTTTTGGCAGGCGGCCGTTGTCACATCGTTTTTCGGCGCGCTGTTTGTCGCGACCTTTTACGACAAGTATGAAAAGCTGACCGTGCGCGAAATGTATTTGACAACGTCGCTGGTGTGGCTACTGGTCTGCGCGTTTTCCGCCCTGCCGTTTTTCTTTTCCCCCGCCCCGCTGGGATACACGGATTCCTTTTTTGAAGCCATGTCCGGCCTGACGACCATGGGCGCGACGGTGATCAAAGATCTGTCCGCCGCGCCAAAGGGCATATTGTTGTGGCGGGCGATGCTGCAATGGTTCGGCGGCGTCGGGATCATCGTCATCGCGCTGGGCATCCTGCCTTTATTGCGAATCGGCGGGATGCAACTGTACGCGACGGAATCGTCCGACAAATCGGACAAGACCATGCCGAAAACGTCGCAAATCATCAAAACGATCATGATCGTATATACCCTGCTGACCGTTTTATGCGCGGCGGCGCTGTACGTTTCCGGATTGGACGCGTTTGAATCCGCGGCATACAGCATGACGACCGTTCCGACGGGCGGGTTCGCCCCGCGCGCGTCGTCCGCGGCGGAACTGCCCGTTTCGTCGCAATGGATTTTGACGTTTTTCATGTTCGTGTGCGGAATGCCTTTGCTAGTTTCGTATTTCCTGTTCAAACGCAACGCCCGTTATGTGCGCGAAGACCTGCAGATCCGGACGTACGTTTACTTTTTCCTGACCGGCACGTTCATTTTGACATTGTATTTGATGACGACGCGTCAGGTTCCCCTGATCGACAGCCTGCGCTACGCGGCGTTCAGCTTCATTTCGATCGTCACGTCGTCCGGTTTTTTAAACAGCGACATCGAAAGCTGGGGGAATTTCGCCGTCATGTTTTTCACGTTCCTGCTACCGATCGGCGCGTGCAGCGGATCGACATCGGGCGGGATCAAGATTTTCCGTTTCAACATCATGTATCTGGCATCCATGCAGTACCTGCGCCGCAAAATTCTGCCGCACGGCATATTCATCGCCAAATATAACGGCAAGCCACTGACCGAAGAAATTTCCTCCGGCGTGTTTGTTTTCATGGTGATTTTTCTGCTGTCGTTTTTGGTGTCCGTCCTGCTATTGTCGCTGATCGGGCTGGATTTCACCACCGCGATCACGGCAACGCTGTCCGGATTGGGAAACACGGGCGTGGCGTTCGGACCCGTCGTCGGCACACAGGGCGGATTTTACAACCTGCCCGACGCCGCGAAATGGTTGCTGGCCGGCGATATGATGCTGGGACGTTTGGAATATATGACCGTTTTCGTCCTGCTGCTGCCGCTGGCGTGGCGCAGGGAAAAGAAATCAATCAGTCCGCCGGCGTTTTAACGGCGTCCGGCGCGGCGGGTTTTCTGGCGACGGCGGCGGGAAACTGCGGCGTTTTGATTTCGACGCCCTCCGCGACTTCCTCGCCCCATTTCGCGACCAATTTGGCCTGCAGTTCACGCAAATACACGACGCGGCGCTGATCCGACATTTCAACGCAATTCAAAACAACGGGCGGAATACAGCGGTAGAACACCCACCCGACCGCCGCGGCCAGATAGATGATGATAAAGGCGACGCCGTTGATGAACAGGTCGATCGCACCGTCCAACGTGTTGCTGCCGAACCAGAGCTTGAACAAAAACGGCAACGCCCCCGCGAAATTCACGCCGCCGATGCACAGCCATTTATATTTCGCCCGCATTTTGGAACCGGCGTCAACCACCAGCGCGACCAAGGTCGGCAGCATACTTAAAAACATGAACACAACCGTCGGCAACATCAACAGCAGCATCGGGAACAAAATCAGAAAGGACAGGGACAGCGACATGAAAGAGCTGAACCGCCCCTTGCGTTTTTTGGTTTTTCCGGCGACCGCCGTTTCTTTTTTGACCATGGCTATCCCCTTAAAAACTGCGTCAACAGCAACAGAAACATCGTCAAAACAGCCACGCCGAACGAAACCGTCGCCGCGACCTGCCGCCCCAGATACAGCCCCTCTTCCTCGCGTTTTTCGCGGTTGCCGTCCAGAAATTCGATTTCCTCGGACAGCTTGGCGTATTCTTTTTTGGCCTGTTCAAAATAGCTCATGTCCAGCAAACGTTCCTGCCGGTCGTCCAAAGCGGCCAATATGTCCGGCAAACTGCCTTTCCGCACCAGTTTCGGCAGATTTTTTTCCAGCTGGCGGCGTTTTTCCAAACTGTGATACCCGTTGATGATAGGCGTCAGCGTCCCGCCGATCCACGCGCAGAAAGAATAAAGCTTTTCGGGACCGAACGTGCGCTGCAAAGCCGAAAAGATATGCAACATCCCCTGCGTCGAAACGCTTTCTTTCGGCGAATTCAGCATGGCGATCTGGTCGGACACTTTCGTTCCGAATTTCACCGCGATAAACGCGACGATATGCCGGTCGATCGGGTTCATTTTGCTGCTGTTGCGTTTGGCGACGCCCTCCAAAGCGGGCAGCAGGCTGCTGATTTCATCGACGTAATCCCTGACGATCAGGGGGCTTTGACACGGCAACCCTTCGTTCAAATCGTACATCAGCCGTTCGATCCCCATGCCCAATTCGGGTTTTTGCAACACCATCTGCATACTTTTGACCTGCTGTTCCGCCACCCTGTCGCGGTGCAGGACGTACCAGCTTTCCACATACCCCGTGGCGATCAGCCCGATCAGCGTTTTCAGCATTTTTTCGTCGTTGGCGTACACCGCCAGCATCTGGCCGACGGCATCGGGTTTGAACGCGCAGTCGCGCACCCGCAGCGGCGCGGTCGGGTCAAGGATCATGCACGCGCGGGCGATCAGAAAATCGTCCTGCTTTTCCTTGGTCGAAAACCGCACCAAAGCCATATCCGCCGACTTTTCAATCGCTCCGGCGGTGTCTTTGTCCTCAAACCCGCGAACCAACCACGCCTGCAGCTTTTCGGAACGGATGGCTTCGGCGGCCGTATCCCAGTTTTTGGAAAAGGCGTATGCCAAAGTGCGGTAGGAATAATATTCGACGTTGTTGAACAAAAACGGCCGCTGGGACGCTTTGACCGTTTTGGCCTGAACCGGCGTCAAACGCCGCCCGTCCGCCCACAACTGCGCCGACGACACGTCCCACCTTTGCGTGATGTTGTCCGCCAGCAAACCGCGCAGCAATTCGATCAAGGCCAGCGAAACGCGGCTTTCCCCGATCAAAGAGGCGTAAGACCCCTTGTGAATTTTCAATTCCAGCAATTCTTCGGCCGACAAGCTTTCGACCGGATTGAACCCCAGCTCCAAACTGATCAGCGTCGCCCCGAACGCGTACATATCGTCCGATGTCATCCCGTTGCCGCGGCCGGCCGGCGAACACATCGACGATTCGATCGTTTCATACACGGACGGCTGGTCGAACGCGGGCGGACAGGAAATGCAATCCCCCCAAACGACTTTTGTTTTTTCCGCGTCCAAGAAAAACAGGTTATCCGGCCGGATCTCCCTGTGCGTCAACCCGCGCATGGACAGGTTGTTGATCCCCATCAGCAGCGGCCGGATCCAGCGGGTGATTTTTTCGGCCTCTTCCTCCGGCAGCAGCTTGCCGTAGTTTTTGGAATACACGACGCGGCCGCCCAACGGCATTTCGTACAGCAGGATCATCGTTTTGCGCCCGATCGGCGGCCACAGCGCGACGCCGGCGTCCGCCAACGGCAGAATGCCTTCCATTTTCACGCCGATTCTGCTTTTGATATGATCTTTTCTGACCGGAATTTCGGGATCGCAGACCAATGCGAAAATCTTGCGGTCGGGCGAAGACACCTCTTCGGCCTGAAACGCCTTGGCATGCGGCATATCCAGCATCGGCAGGGGCAGATCGGCGTAAACGCGGTACTTCCCTTTGACAAGGGCGGACACGCCCTTTCGCGACGCAAACACGCCCGACGGGACGGCGGCCTGATCCGGCTGTTGGGAATCTTCTTTTTCTGTCATCGTATCCTTCTGGGCGTCAAAAAAAATGAAACAGGGTCGGGCATTCTGCCCAACCCTGTCAATTTACACGATTTTTCGGAAAATATAAAGTTTTTTATCAATCCCGATACGGATCGATGCGGATGATCGTGTCTTCGCGTTCCGGACTGGTTGAAATCATGCCGACCTTGACGCCGACCAGCTCTTCCAAACGGGCGATGTATTTTTTGGCGTTTTCGGGCAGCTTGTCGTATTCGCGGATTCCGAACGTCGAGGATTTCCACCCCGCCAGCGTTTCGTACACCGGCTTGACGGACGCCTGTGCGTTCATCTGCATCGGAAAATAGTCCAGCTTTTTGCCGTCGAGTTCGTAACCGACGCAAACCTTGATTTCGTCGAACTGATCCAGAATGTCCAGCTTCATCACGGCCAGATTCTGAATACCGTTGACCGCGACCGCCTGACGCACCAAAACGGCGTCGAACCACCCGCAGCGGCGCGGACGCCCCGTCACCGTGCCGAATTCGCGGCCGACTTCGCGGATGCGATCGCCGTCGGCGTCAAACAGTTCGGTCGGGAACGGCCCCGCGCCGACGCGTGTCGTGTACGCTTTGACAACGCCGACGACCTTGTCGATTTCTTTCATGCCGACGCCCGCGCCGACAGCCGCCTGTCCCGCGATGGTGTTGGACGAGGTCACAAACGGATAAGTGCCGAAATCGTTGTCCAACATTGTGGCCTGCGCGCCTTCAAACAGCAGGTTTTTACCCTGTTTCAGCTGTTCGGACAGGATTTTCCATGCGGGGACGGCGAACGGCAGGATGAAACCGGCGATTTCGTCCAGCTGTTTCATCAATTCGGCCTTGTCCACTTCGGGCTGCCCCCACCCTTTGCGCAAAGCGTTGTGGAACAGTAACAGATTGTCCACTTTGGCTTCCAACGTTTCCTTTTCGGCCAAATCGCCGACGCGGATGGCGCGGCGGCCGACTTTATCCTGATAAGCGGGGCCGATGCCGCGGCCGGTCGTCCCGATTTTGCCTTTGCCGGCGGCTTCTTCGCTCATATGATCCAATTCGCGGTGCAAAGGCAGGATCAGGGTCGCCTGATCGGACACTTTCAACACGTCGGGCGTGACCTGCGTCCCCAACGCCGCGACGCGGGCGATTTCATCGCGCAAAGCCCACGGATCGACCACGACGCCGTTGCCGACGACGGACAGCTTTTTGCGCACGATGCCCGACGGCAACAGCGACAGCTTGTACGTCACGCCGTCAACCACCAACGTGTGACCGGCGTTGTTTCCGCCCTGAAAACGGACGACGACATCGGCTTTTTCGCTCATCAGATCGACGATTTTGCCTTTGCCCTCGTCGCCCCACTGCGCCCCGATGATTACGATATTGGTCATATTATCAGCTCCTTGTTAACTGCAGCGGTTGTACCCGACCGCCTGTGTAAATGCGGCCGCATCCCAGCCGCCGCGCCTCTTCGTCACCGCCCGCCCTTAATCCGCAAACGGTTGCGAACCCTTGCGCGCGCAGCTTCGCCGCGTCGGCGAACGGAACGCCGCAAGGCACATAAACCCTTTCCCGATTTTGATCGGGATTTTGAACATCCAGAATATCGGCCATGAACAGCGTCACGCCCGCCGCGGGTTCGCACGCCCCGACGTTCGTTCCCGCGATGTACCGCCCGCCGCGTCCCAATTCGCGGTCGCTTTGGTTTGAAAAAATCGAAAAACCGACGCCGCGGTGGTATTCAAACCCGCGGTTTTCCAACACATCAACCGTCAAGTCCAGATCGGGCTTTTCCGCGTTCAGCAGGGAAACGACCTCGACTAGACGGGCGCGTTCGGCGGCGGCTTCGTCCGGCAACGGCAGCGGACGCAAAACGTCCAGCGCGCGGCCGCTTTCCCCGAACGCCTGAAACAAGGCCTCGAAAACGGGCTTTTGATCCCGCGCCTTTTTCCCCAGCGTGTCCCAAATGGCCAGCGCGGCGGAAAAATCCTTTTGATTCAAAACTTCCGTCAATTTTTCGCGGTCGTCGCCGGCGACGCCCCACGCCGCGCACAACGCCGGAAACAGCGTCGGCAGGTTCAAATCGAACACAAACGATTTCACACCCAGCCGTTCCAAAGCCTCCGCCGCCGTCAAAACGATTTCGGCGTCCGCTTTCGCGCAATCCGCGCCGATCAGCTCTGCGCCGACCTGCAATACCTGCCGCGCGGAATGCAGGCGGTCGGGGAATGTCCGCACGACGTAACCGGCATAGGCCAACCGCAAAGGTCTGGGGTCGCGTTTCAACCGCGTGGCGGCGATCCGGCCGATTTGCGGCGTCATGTCGGCGCGCACGCCCATAATCTTGCCCGAAACGGCGTCCGTGACACGGAACGTCCGGCCGGACAAATCGTCGTCGCCGATCAACGTTTCTTCAAATTCCAGCAAAGGCGGGGTCACGCGCTGATAACCGCAGGCGTCAAACACGGCGACGGCCTGCTCGGCCGCTTCGGCTTCCGCCGCGGCGAAAGGAGGCAACAGATCCGACATTCCCACGGGCAACAGCCCCGATGCGGCATTTTTTGTCATTTCAAACCAATCTTCGGTTAAAGGAAACCTGCTTTTGTTTTACCTTGAATCCGCTTTAAAAGAAACAAAAAAGTGCTTGCCGCCATTGCGTCACGCGCCGTAACGTTCCGACAGGGCGTTTTTGAACGCGCGGACGGACAAATCGTCGCCTGTCGCGCGCCGGATCAATTCGTCAAACCCGTATTTCGACGCGCAGGCGTGAACGTTTTTATTCAACCATTCTTTCAACGCCGAAAAATCCCCCGCCTCCAATCGGCCGTCCAAATCGGGAACGGCTTTGCGCGCGGCGTCGAAAAACTGCGCGGCCGCCACCGCGCCGACCGTATAGTCGGGGAAATAGCCGAAACTGCCGCTCGCCCAATGGATATCCTGCAAACACCCTTCGGCGTCCGTTTGCGGGACGACGCCCAGATATTCGCGCATTTTGACGTTCCACGCTTCGGGCAGATCTTCGACCTCCAACCCGCCGCGGATCAATTCCTTTTCCAGTTCGTAACGCAAAATAATGTGCAAAGGATACGTCGCGTCGTCGGCGTCAATGCGGATCAGCGACGGCTCAACGCGGCGCAGCCGCGCTTTCAACCGGTCGAAAGAACATTCGTCCGTACCGTAAAAACGCGTCATTTCACCCGACAGCCAACGCAGGAAAGCGTCGTTTTGCAGCACCGCGCACGCCATCAGCAGGGATTGGCTTTCATGCGCCGCCATGCCGCGCGGCTTTCCGACGGGCTGGAACATATGTTCGCGCGGCAATCCCTGTTCGTACAAAGCGTGACCCGTTTCGTGCATAACGGCCGCCACCGCGCGCAGCGGATCGGATTCGCTCAACCGCCCGACGACGCGCATATCGTCGCGCCCGCAGCTGGTTTGAAAAGCGGAATCGCGCATATCCAGCCGCCCGCGGGAAAAATCGAATCCCATCACCCGCATCAACCGTTCGCAAAACGCCGTCTGTTCGGCGGCAGAATAAGTTTTTTCAAACGGTTCGGGCGGGCGTTTCCCGCGCAAACGCGCATTTTCGATAAAGTCGGGCAAAAACGCTTTCAGCTCGGCGAACATCTCGTCCAATTTCCGGACGTTCATCCCCGGCTGGAACATATCCAGCAAAGCGTCGTAACCGGCCGCGCCCGTTTTTCGTGCCAAACAGGCGGCCGTTTCCCGCGCGATCGCGACCAGCTCTTTCAAACACGGGGCGAACGCCTTGAAATCGTTTTCGGCCTTGGCTTTCGCCCAAACGGCCTGCCCGCGGTTGGACGCGACGGCGCCGCGCGCACACAAATCGTCGGGAAGCGCGGTTTCATAAATCCATTCGCGTTCGGCTTCGCGCACGTTCGCCCGCTGCCAATCGTCCAAATCGTCCGCCGCTTTCAAACGGTCGAACAGACCGCCCCAATCGTCGCGCGTCATGATTTCGTGTTGACGCCGCGCCAATCCGGCCATCATGTCCCCCTGTTCGTCCGACGCTTTTTCGGGGGCGCAAACGCGTGCGTCCCACCCGATCAACGCGCCGACGTACCCCAGCCGGCCGACTTCTTCAAACCGGCGTTCCAAAACGGCGTAATCTTCGTTTTTCATGTCATTCATCCCGCATTTTGGCGCGAATCTCGTCCAAAGTGAAACGCTGCGCCTTCAATTCTTTCAACCGCTGTATTTTAGGCAGAATCTCGGACGAATACAGCGTGTAGTCCGCCGACGTTTTGCCCGCGGTTTCCAACAACCCCATTCCCGTCCAATAGCGCAGGGTGGATACGCGTTCGCCCGATTCCTTGGCCAGTTGGCCGATACGCATGAAATAGGGATCGTGCTCCGTTTCCTGCACCGCGCGGTTCCGCGTCGCCCGAATGTGCTGATCCAGCGATCTGGCGACGGCGCGGCCGACCAGCTTGTCGTAATCCTCGCGGTCGTTTTTAAAGATCGCCTTTTCCAGCGTTTCCCAGTATTCCTTTTTTTCGCGACGGGAAAACAAAGCGGGCGGATACCCGTGGCGCATCAGGATCAGGTTCATCAAAAACCGCGCCGTTTCCGCGTTTCCCGTTCCAAACGGCATGATCGTCATCAACCGCAGATGCGCTTCCGCTGCCAATGCGGCCGGATGCAGCGTGCGCGCGGTGAACAGCCACATTCCGAAATCGCTCATCATGCGCTGGACGCGGACGGAATCGGGCATTTCATGGCTTCCGACAGGAAAGTTCAGTGCAAAACCGCGGTACATCCCGCCGTTTTTATCGTCCAGATTCCGCACGACGATCCGATGGATGTTTTTAACGTCGCCGTCGTCGATCTGGTGGTTGACTTTCGGCGCCAGCTCGGAAATCATTTCAAAGACTTTGGCCGAGTTTAAAACGCGGATGTGTTCGGTCAGGGAATGGCGTTCGACGGCCTTGTCCTCGTACAAAATGCCGGCCGTTTCCTTGCGCGTCAGGGTCGATCCGTCCAGATACCCGCCGGCATAGGCGATTTCTAACTCGATTTCCTTTCGCAAATCGTCGCGCACCTGCGCCGGCAGATCGGATGCCTTTTCCAATTCGCTTTTTTTCGCGGTCAGGTTTTCATATGTCATTTTTCATTGTCCCATTCTTCGTCCTGACGCAGATCAAGCGGCAAAAACGGCGTTTCGACCGCCCCTTGGTACAGCTGGCGCGGCCGCACCAAACGGCGCGCGCCCTCGTTGCCTTCGCGCCAATGGGCGATCCATCCGGGGACGCGCCCGATCGCGAACATCACCGTGTACATATTCAGCGGAATACGCAGCGCGCGCAAAATCATGCCGGAATAAAAATCGACGTTCGGGTACAGGTGGCGTTCCTTGAAATAATCGTCGTTCAAAGCCGTTTCCTCCAGCTTCAGCGCGATGTTGATCAGCGGATCGTCCGCCCGTTCCGTTTCCAGCAAATCGAAAACGGCCTTTTTCAAAATCTTGGCGCGCGGATCGAACGTTTTGTAAACGCGGTGTCCGAATCCCATCAGACGCGCCTGCTTGTTTTTCACGCGTTCGACAAACGATTCGACGCTTTCGTCGCCGTTGGCCAATCGAGACAGCATCTCAAACACGGCGACGTTCGCCCCGCCGTGCAATTTGCCCCACAGCGCGCACACGCCGGACGCGACCGACGAAAACAGGTTTGTTTCCGCCGATCCGACAATACGCACCGTCGATGTCGAACAATTCTGTTCGTGGTCGGCGTGCAACATCAAAAACAGGTTCAGCGCCTTGACCGCCTCGGGCGTCGGCTGGTGCGGCCGGTGCGGAATGGAAAACATCATGTGCAGGAAATTTTCGCAATAGCTGCGCGCCGGATCGGGATACACGAACGGCAACCCCATCGCCTTGCGGTATGAAAAAGCGGCAATCGTGCGCACTTTTGAAATAATGGCGGCGACGGCATTGCGCATGGCTTCCTCGTCCGTCGTGTCCATAATCTCCGGCGAATAGCAGATCAGCGAATTGACGACCGCCGACAAAATCGACATCGGCTGACCGTTCGGCGGAAAAGCGTCGAAATGGTGCAGCAGCCCCTCGTGCAGCAATTCGTTGTTCGTCAAGCGGGTGCTGAACGCTTTCATTTCCGCCATGGTCGGCAGCCGCCCGTAAATCAGCAGCCACGCCGTTTCGACGAACGTCATTTTTTCCGCGACGGTTTCGATCGGTATCCCGCGATAGCGCAGGATGCCCTTTTCCCCGTTGACATAGGTGATTTTGCTGGCGCACGCGGCGGTGTTGCCGAATCCGGGGTCGAACGTCGTCAACCCCGTTTTCGCCCGCAATTCCGTGATGTCGATGCATTCTTCACCCGTTGTCGAACGCAGGACGGGCAAATCGACCGTTTTGCCGCCGTATTCCAACCTGACCGATGTCATCTGATTTCCCTCATTGTTTCGCGCAAAACGCGCTTTTGATCCTCTGCCTGTTGTTGTAGCCCCAAAAGTGTTAACAATTCCACCCTCACCGCTTTGACAAAGGACGCCGTGTCAACGCCGGTCTTTTGCGCGGATCTCAGCTTTGACACCAAATCGGGCGTGGCGATCCCCTTTTTCAGCACGTTGACGCACGCGGCGTGCAATGCGTCGGCATAAGCTTTCAGCTTGACGTTTTCCGGTTCCGCGGCGGCGGCCTGCGCGAACCCGATCGCCATTCCTTCAATCACGGGGATCGGGTCGTAGCGCAAAAATCCCTCTTTGCGCGCCAGATTCAGCAAATCGGGCGCCGTCCCCGCCCCGCCCATTTCCGGCCAGACGCGCCCGTCGGCCAACAAGATCACCGAATTGACCGAAGCGACGCTCGCCCCCAAATCCATCGCGTCGGACACGATGTCGCCCCACAGGTTGTCATAGGCGTAACACGTCCCCCCCGGCATCGGGGCGCAAAACATCATCACGGCCGCCGCGTCGGGTTTCATAATCAGGAAATCGTCGCCCTCGACCTTTTTTTGCTTCAATGCTTCGGCGCGCGCCGCCCTGACGACGGGAACGTCGTAAGAATCCGATTCGTCGAAAGCGAACACGACGCGGTCGTAACGTTTCAAGGCGGCCTGACGGAACACCTGCTTGACGTACCGGTCGGCGTCCGCGTAATCGTAGTGCATTTCCTCGAACATATCGCCGGCCTTGACGGGAATGCGGATTTCGCGTTTTCCGACGTACAGCCTGTATTCCCCGTCTTGCGCGGCGACTTGGTTCAAACCGCCGTATTCGCTTTTGCCCGCGGAAAACCGGCACACGGAAAATTCGCCGACGGGCTTTTTCACGCCGCAGGCATAGGCCGCGTTCAACACGGCCGCGACTTTGGGACCGTAGGACGGATCGGGCACCAAAACCGTCGTGTCCCGTTCAACCGGACGCGTCAACATTCGCGCGAACGCCGCGTCAACAATATCGCCCTGATTGCCCTCGCGCCTGTCCAATCCGTGAAATTCGCGACGGTCGTTGTAGATTTTTTTCTTTTCGCCGTCCAATTCCGGCCGCACCGTATATTTCGACATAAACACGATCTCGTCGCCCTTTTCGATCGCGCGGTCGCACAGCGACACGACATCGGCGCGGCGCGTCACTTTGGCGTAAACGGCGGAGCCGGCGGACAGGCGTTCGGTTTCGCGCACCGTTTTGCGATTGAAATCGACGCGCACGTCGCAACCGGCGTCCAAAATGATAAAGAATCCGTCCTTTGCGCGGCCGCCGTCCAAATACATCACGTCGATTTTCCCCGCGCCGGCGTAATCGGGCAAGACCGGTTCGATCAACCCCGCCACGCCGGGGTTTTCATAGCGTTCCAAATTCCCTTTGACCAGCCAATGCCCGCGCATATAGCCGTTCGGCGTCCCCGTCGCCAGCTTGCTCAGATCCTCCGGCCGCCGGTCGTCGCCCAGCAACGCCAGCATTTCCCGCGTCTGTTCCTTGGTCGGCGTGACACCCGGGCCTTTGACCAGCACGGCCTTTCTATCGCCGCCCGCCATTTCGACCGTTTCGCGGACGACCTCGCCGTCGGTTTGAATACGGGCTTTCAAGCTCCAATCATGTTCACGCACCCGCTTTTCGCCGATGAAATCCGCAAAAGGGGCGATCAGTTCGTTTTTCACGATTTCATACGCCGCGCCCGCCGCCTCTTCGGGCAGGGCGACATCAACAAAAGCCTCAACCATTTTCCGCAACCACCCTGAAATATTCGTCAACCGTCGGGAACGCGCCCCCGACCGCCGCCACGGCGGCCAGCTGGGCGGACACCAGATAAACGGACGCCGCGTCGCCCATGCGCCCTTTGAAATTGCGGGTCGAAGTCGTCAAAACGTTGCGTTCGCCTTTGACGCGTTCCTGATTGCCCATGCACAGCGAACAACCGGAAATTTCGATCCGCGCGCCGCGGTCGGTCAAGGCCTGCAACACCTGCGCGCGTTCCAAATCCCGTTCAATCAAACGCGTCGGCGGCGCGATCCACGTTTCAACGGGCAGCTTTTCAAATCCGCGCGTGATGCGTTCAAAGGCGGCAAAGTCCTTTTCCCCCGACATACACGATCCGACGAAACAAAATCCCGCCGGCGTCCCCGCGACTTCGCTCAACGGCCTGACATTGTCGGGCGTGTGCGGACACGCAATAAACGGTTGGTCTATTTCACCCAGATCAATTTCCAAAACGGCGGCGTAAGACGCATCCGCGTCCGCGCACACCTTGCGCGGATTTTCAACGTAATCGCGCAAAACCCGCGCCCGACGTTCCAACGCGCCGTTGTTGTCGTATCCCGCTTTGATCAGCTTTTCCACAACCGGCAACGAATGCGAATCGACATAGGCCGCGACCGTTTCGGGGCTTTGCTCGAAATACGCCGCCGCCGCCGACCGTTCCGCCGACGCGTTCGTCATTTTGAAAACGTCGATCATGTCGAACGGCGTTCCGATCCGCCGGAATTCGATGATCGTCCCCTCGAAAACGTTTTTGCCGAAAAGCTTTTGCGCCTTGTAGGGAATGTAGTTCACCAGATCGCGCACGGTGATGTTTTTCTTAAACTCGCCCTTTAACACGACCAACACGCTTTCGGGAACGGTGATTTCCGTCACGCCCGTCGCGGCGGCCTCGGCGACGCCGCCCGACCCCAACGGAAAGCTCAACGCCGTCGGAGTGCGCGTGTGCGAATCTCCGCCGACGACGATTGTGTCCGGAACGACCAGCTCGTTCAGCCACGAATGAATGATGCCGTCCCCCATGTTCAGCGCGATTCCGCCGAATTTTTTAACGAAATCAACCAAAGCCCCGTTCGCGCCGACGACGGCGGGCGTCCTGAACCCCAGCGCGGCGTTGTGGCATTGGGATTGCAAAAACAGCGGAACGGCCAGCTTCATCGCCGCCAAAGTCCCCTGCAATTCCTGCACGGTCATGCCGCCCGTCGTGTCCTGCGACGCCACCGTGTCCACACGCGCATACACGGTTTGCCCCGCGCGGACGCTTTTCAATCCGGCGGCCGCGGCAATCACTTTTTGCGCCGCCGTCATCGGACGTTCGACATCCTCGCCCCGTTCAACGGCATAGGGCAAATCAAAACTTTTTCCCAAAGCGGCGGATGCCGCGGCGGTCAAAATCTTTCCCATGCGGAACATCGTCGCCCCGCCCGCGCGCAACGCGTCCTGCTCGGATTGCGTCAACGGCGGGAACGTCGCGACGACCGCCCCGTCTTTGTTCAGCAGATCGCCCGTGCGCCACACCGCGCGCACGATGTCGCCCGTATGCAAAACATCCGTGTTCACGCGCACGATGATCGACCCCATGTCCTGCGCCGTTTTGGCGAAAATGGGCCCCAGCACGCGTCCCGCGAAAATCACGGCGCGCGTTTTTTTGTCGGGTTGAAACCGCGTGTCCGCGTTTTCGATGCCGATGTTCCATTCAACATTGTTCATGCCCGATTTGCGCGACGAACTCGTCCCGATCCGGTCGGCCGCCAGCGCGACGGGAATGTCGGGGTGCGCCGATTTCAACGCGTTCAACGCGTCCAGCATTTCCGCGTTCATAAAATAGTGTTTGCCGTGGAACGGAACGTCCGTGCGCGTGTGCCCGCCCTTGGAATGGGACAGGAAATCGGTGGATGCCTCGATCTCATCGGGGATTTTGAACACGACCAGCGTCGTCACATCCTCCAGCGGCGGACGGTTGGAAAACCATTTGGCGCGCGCCCAGCTTTCCAACAAATCGGCCGCGTGTCCGTTTCCGGCTTCGCCCAGCTTCGCGACATCTTGAACCGCCTGATGCACCAACACCAGATTCGACAGGGCGGCGACGGCGGCGGCGGCCGTGTCTTCGCAATTCAGCAGGGAAACCAAAACGGGAACGTTCCACCCGCCCTTCATATCCGCCAACCGTTCAATCGCCTGTTTCGGCGACAATCCCTCAACCGTCGCCTCTTTGGCGGCGACGCGCCCCAGAAAAGCGGCCTTGACGGCGGCGGCCTCGCCCGTTCCGTTCGCGACGCGGTTTAACAGCAGATCCAGCGTTTCCGCCGTTCTTTCCCCTTTTTCCAACAGGGAAACGCAGGCGGCCGTTTCCGCCGCGGTCAACGGTTTCGGCGGCAATCCGTCCTGTTTTCTGGACAAAACGCCGTCTTCGGGATGTTTCGGATCGAACGCGCGCGGCGCGTCGTATGCCGCGTAATAAGCCAGCAAAGTTTCTTCATCGGTCATGGAAAAGTTTCCTTTTAGGGATTGATCAGCCCGTAAGGGGCGGGCGACGACATTTCGATCAGCCGCAGCCCGTTTTCATCCTTGGTGAACGTCAAAACGGCGTCACCGCCGCGGTTGTCCGTGCCGAAACGGGGCGACCGCGCGGTTCGGGAATAATAAACGGACGCCATGTAAATCCCCGTTTCGGGGTCGATCAGCACCTGAAAGACGGACATCCGGCAATCCACTTGCGCGAAACCGGCGAAATCGTTTTCAACGGCGATTTGGAATTCGTCGCGGTCGCCGCGGTATTCCGGACTGACAAAGGACATGAACCGGTCGGCGTCCTTGTCCCTGTAAGCTTGATTCATCGTGCTCAATGTCTGCGCGACCTCGGTTTCCGGACTGACGACCGCGGCGCATCCGGCCAGCGCGAAACACAACAGAAAGAATATTTTTTTCATGCGTCCCCCGTCGGATCACTGTTCCGCGACGGGCGTTTTCTGCGCTTCGGCGAAATCGTGCAGGGCGACGAAAACCGTTCGGGTGAAAACCGGTTGCTTTTTCGCGGCGGCCGCCTGCTGCGATTTCGGATAGGTGTAGCGGATGCGCACGAACGTCATCAAATCGGGATTCGCCCCCAAAACCAGCAGGGACGCCTTGTCCTCGTCGCGCTGGGTGAATTTGACGTCGCTTTCCAAAACCTGATACGAAACGCCGCGCCAACGGAACGTGCGCGTTTTGGGCGTTCCCGCCTTGACGTTCGCGTACAGCCCCGAATCCTGCATCGCCTGAAATTCCTGCAAATGCTTTTCCATCAGCGTTTCCATATCGGGTGTGATTTCCGCCGGAACACCGAAAGTCTGATTGTTGTAAATGAAAACCGTCGCCATAATGCCGTCGGCGGTGTAAACGCGCGTGAATCCGGCGCCGCGCTGATTCTTTTCACGGTCGGCGACGGGTTCGACGGATTTCATCCCCGCGATTTCGTCGGGCAGCCCCGCCGCGGCCTTTTGCTGCGTTTCAACGACGGCCGCCTGCACCCGATCCGTCAGCGACAGCCTGACCGCCGCCGTTTTGGCCGTTTCCGGCGCCGCCGCGCATCCCGCCAGCGCAACCGTCAAACCGAATAATTTAAAAGCTTTGTTCATCGGACGTCCCCTTAAATTCAAACCACCGGCATCTTAACAAAAAGGCGGAAAAAAATCAAAAAAAACCCATCACCGTTTCGCCGGCGCGCGCGCGACGGTCAAAACGGGCAAACGCGCCCTGTCAACGTTTCCGAACGCGGCGTTTTCAATGAAAACGGTTTGATGCGGGCGTCCGGGGGACACGGCCTCGACCTCTTGGTTTTTCAATCCGTCGATCACGCGCCGCACGGACGTGTCAACCGTGCCGTTTCCGTCGGGCGGCAGGAACGACAGCACGTCGCCCCGTTCGATTTTTTGAAATATCTCGACTTCCGCGCCGTCGGACGTCCAATTCCGGATCACGGCGGCGTTGCGCCAATCCCCGTCGCTGCGCGTCGATACATAGTTTTGCGCCGAACCGTCCGGCGTCGATTCAAAAAATCCCGTCGTGTAGCCGCGGTTCTGCAGAGTGTCCAGCTCGGCCTGATATTTTTCAAAACGCCAGCTTTCCGGATCATTGAACCAATCGTCGATCGCCTTGCGGTACGCGCGCGCCGTTTGCGCGACGTAATAGGGCGTTTTGTTGCGCCCCTCGATTTTCAGCAGATCGATCCCCGCCCTTAAAATCGAATCCAGCTTCGGCATCAGACACAAATCCCGCGAATTCAGGATGTACGTCCCCCTGTCGTCCTCTTGCACCGGCATAAATTCGTCGGGGCGCTGCTCCTCTTGCAAATACAGTTTGTATTTCCACCGGCAGGCGTGGGCGCATTCGCCGCGGTTCGCGCTGCGTCCGGCCATAAACGCCGACAGCAGACAACGGCCGGAATAGCTCATGCACATCGCGCCGTGGACGAACATTTCGATTTTCAAATCGGGCAGTCGGCGTTTGATTTCGCAAATGTCGGCAAAGGTCGTTTCGCGCGACAGCACGCAGACTTTCGCCCCCATATCCCGCCAAAACTTCGCCGTCAGCCACGACCCGACGTTGGCCTGCGTCGAAACGTGCAAAGGCGTTTGCGCCGCGTGTTCGCGCATGAACATGAACACGCCGGGATCGGACACAATCAACCCGTCGGGACGCAGACGGTTCACCGTTTGCGCGAATTCGTCCAACCGGCCGACATCGGCGTTTTTGGAAAACAGGTTCAGCGTCAGGTAAACCTTTTTCCCCGCCCCGTGCGCGCGGAAAATGGCGTTTTCCAACGCGTCCGCCGTCAATCCGCATCCGGCGCGCAAAGACAGCTCGGGCACCCCCGCATATACGGCGTCCGCCCCGTACAGAAAAGCGGTTTCCAAAGATTCGACCGACCCCGCGGGCAGCAGCAATTCAGGCTTTTGCGTCATCACACCTCACTTGACCGTCAACCGGCGGGCGGGCAAATCGGCCGTCCCCCCGTTTGCGAAAACGATTTGCGCGCGTACTGTATGGCATCCCTTTTCCGGACGCCAGAAAAAAGTCGCCCGATCCGTTTCCGCCACCTGTTTTTCATCGACGAACCAACGCGCGCGATCCCCGTTTTCCAATCCGGAAACCGTGAACGGATAAGCCTGATGCCGTGCCGGAACGCGCGGATCGACGGCCAGCTCCACGCCGTTTTCGGGCGTCGCGATCGCGGGCGCGGCCGGATCGCCGGCATAGGTTTCGACAACATCGGGATCAAAGTATTCCGTCACGCCGTCCGCCTTTTTGCGCGCCAACCGCGGGGAAAGGTACAGCGGCCGCGGCTCTTCGATCTTGTTCAATTCCGTAAAAATCGACCGCAGCAGCAAAGCGGGCCCGACCGCCCCCGTCACGTCAATCATCGGTTCGTAATCCAGATTTCCCATCCACACGCCCGCGACGAAACCGTTGTCGTACCCCATCGCCCACGCGTCGCGGTAACCGGTCGATGTCCCCGTCTTCACCGCCGTTTGAACGGGAAAGTTCAACACGCTGTCCGCGCCGAATTCCGGTTGGCGCGCCAACGGGTCGGACAAAATATCGCCGATCAGCGTCGCCGCCGTTTCGGGCAGGACGCGGCGGTCGGGTTCGACTTCCTGCCCTTTGTGCGCGCGCAGCGGTTTCAACATCCCCGCGTTCGCCAACATCAGATACGCGCGGGTCAGCTCGAACAATGTGACTTCGGCGTTGCCCAGCGCCAGCCCCTCGCGGTAATAGGCGGCGTCCTTTTCAAAATGCGAAAACCCCAGCGAACGCAGAAAATCGAAATACGCGTCCACACCGACGAATTCAACCGTTTTCAACGCGGGAATGTTCAGCGAATTGCCCAAAGCGCGGCGCAAAGTCACTTCGCCGTAATGCGTCCGGCTGTAGTTTTTGAAATGATGCACGCCGCGACCGACCGCGCGGGAAAACGGCGCGTCGTTGATTTTCGTCGCGGCCGTCATTCCTTTGGTCAACGCCAAAGCGTACAGCAGCGGCTTTTGCGCCGACGCGGGTTGACGCGGGGTCAGAACGGCGTTGATCGCTCCGGTGTTTCCGGCGCTTTCAACCGCCCAGACCAGAACGTCCCCCGTCGCGCGGTCAACGACCAGAACGGCGGCGTTGCCGACATTGCGGCGTTTCAAATCCCGCAACCTTTGACGGGTCATTTCCGCGACCTTTTTTTGCAAATGCGCGTCCAGCGTCGTTTCCGCCGCCGCGCCCGACGGCAATCCGGCCGAACGCAGATACGCCAGAAAATGCGGCGCCTCGACGGTCAGTTCCGGCGCGGACAAAGCGATTTTTCCCGCCAGCGCCGCCTGATATTCGCTTTCGTTCAAAATGCCGGCGTCGAAAAAATCGCGCAGCCGGACGTTAATCAAACGGTTGATTTTATCGGGTGAACGGTACAGGTCAAACGCCGACGGCGCGCGCACCAAAACGACCAAAGCCGCCGTTTCCCGCACACTCAGCCGGTCGGGGGTTTTGGAAAAGTAATACAGAGCGGCCTGCTTGACCCCGCGGCGGTTCGCGGCGTAAGGGACTTGGTTTAAATAAAACTCCAAAATATCGTTTTTGGAAAAACGGCGTTCCAACCGCGCCGCGTCAACGCCTTCGACGATTTTGGAAAACAGGGTGCGCGGTCTGGGCGTGATCATCCGCGCGACCTGCTCGGTCAATGAACTGGCGCCGCGCACAACCCCGCCAGCGCGCAAATTCTGCCACGCCGCGGCCAACCGCGCGCGCCAATCCACGCCGTCGTGAATGTAAAAGTTCTTGTCCTCCGCCCGAACGAACATCTCGACCAGCTTCGGCGGAAATTCGTACAGCCGCATCACATCGCGCACGTTCCAGTAACTTTGGTACGACGCGTTCAGCGGCAATCCCGTCCGATCCAGAAACTGCGCCCTGTCCGCCCGCGCCGTCAACCGGTCGAAACCGTCGGGCGGATCGGCGGCGCTCATCCACACCGCGGCGGCGAACCCCGCAACGGCGACGGCGGCGACGGCCGCGATCCATCCGGCTTTACGGCGCGACAACGAAAACATCGGCCGCCGTCAATCCGAACACGTCGGGGGTGTACATGGCTTCGACTTTGGCGGGAAAAGCCGTGAACGTCCCGTCCGAAACCACTTGCGCCATATAGGACGCCGTGTGCGTCCCCGCCGGCAAACGGCTGGCGTAAAAACCGGCCGCGGCGTGCGTAATGTCCGTGAAATCAAACACACCGTCCGATTGCCCCGCGTCCGACGATGTCGCCAGCAAAGCGTTGACAGGCTCGAACGCGCCCGCGACGGGATCGCGCAAAGCCACCATATAGTGGTCAACGGGGCTTTTCACCGTCAATTCCACCTTGACGCGCTCCCCGCGTTTCAAAACGACATCTTTTGTCACCGGAACAAAAACCCCTTTCCGTTCGACAAACACGCGGCGTTCGATTTCAAACCCGGCGTTGACGCCCGCCGTCATATCCGACGGGTGGGACAAATGGACGGAATAATAGTAACGCCCGTCCCCCAACGCCGTCAAAGCCAGCGCGGTTCGCCCGCCCGCCATGTCCGCGGCCAGCGCGCGACGCGCCGAAACGGCGGGATCGGCGGGGCTTTGGAACGATCCGGACAGCAGGCTTTCGCCCCCGACGGCCGCCATAACGTCCAGATTGATTTTTTCAGGCTGCGCCGCCGCGTAAGCTTGCAGCGCCGCCAAACAAAACGCGTCAGCCTGCGTGTTCGCCCACGTTCCGTCCTTGCGCCGCAGAGTGTATGCCCCGCGCATCAGCCTGTCCGCTGTTTCCCCGTCCGTTCCGGCGACCGCCAGCAACGCGGCGCAGGTCGTTTTCGCCGCCGACGGCAACACCGCGGCGTCCGTTTCCTCCGGTTCTTTGAAAATCAGCGATCCGGACGTTTGGTACGACATATTCATCAGACCGTCGAACAAAGCGGCGTCGCGCGGTTTCAAACGCAGGTACAGCGCCTTGTCAAACGCCGTCATCAACGGAACGGAACGGTCGAACACGGCGATGTCCGCGTCCGTGATCCGCCCCCTGTTTTTCAAAAATCCCGCCGACAGCAGCCGCGCCGTCAACGTTTGCGCCGGATCGGCGGCGGCGTCCGTGCGTTTGAACAGTCCGGTCAGGTAATCCGCCAGCTTTTCCGCGACGGCCGGATCGACTTCATAACCGGCGCTTTGCAGGAAATCGAACACATCGGCGGTATAGGCCGACAGATACGGCGAACCGGTGCCGTTGCGTCCGAAATAGGCCATTGCGCCGCCGTCCGTTTGATACGTCCCCGCCTGCTTCATCGTTTCGCGCACGAAACCGTCCGCGTCCGGCCAGACATCATCGCCCGCGAAAGCGTTTTTCCGTCCGGCGTAAACGGCCGCCGCCGCCGCGCGGGACAGCTTTTGTTCCCAGCACGGATGCGGATAGTCGCGCAAAGCCGCCACCGCCCGTTTCGCCCCGTCCAAAACGCCCGCCGACACCGAAACATCCAACGCGCCGCCGTATTCTTTCACCCCCGCCGGAACAACCAGCGGAATGTCGATGTTTCCGGCCGTCGCCCCGCCGTGCAAAGCCGCCGTTTCCATCGTCGTCAGGTTCAGCACGGGTACCGACAGCCGCGCGCCGTCCTTATCCTTTCCGTTGTCCGCCGTAAAACGCAGGCTGATCGCGCCCGCCGCGTCGGACGGGTTCAGTTTTGCCTGAACGGAATCGAAGAAAAAGCTTTTGCGCTCGAACGGTTTTAAATCGACGCTTCCCTGCGCCGCGACATCACGCGTCACCGCGCCCGACGCCGTCATCGTCAAACGGGCGGTCACGTTCCGCGCCGTCCGGTTCAACACGGAAACGCCCGCGGAAAACGTGTCGCCCGCGCGCACCTGATTGGGCAACAGCGTCCTGATTTCCAGCGGTTGAGTGACCGTCACGCGCGATTTCCCCGCCCCCGCCAGATCGTCGGGCGTCACGGCGACGGCGACAATCCGCCATCCCGTCAGGTTGTCGGGCAGTTTCGTTTCAAAAACCGCTTCGCCGTTTTCATCCGTTTTCAACGACGGGTTGAAATAGGCGACGAACTTGAACACGTCGCGCACGGCGAAATCCGCCCCGCCGTCGCCGCCCTGGTTTGCGCCTTTCTTTTCGATTTTCTGGCGGCCGATCAGCTGTTCGACCAAACTGTACGTCCGCACGTCCAAATCGCCCAGCCGCTTCAATCCCGCATAGGGGTCGTACATCTCGTCCCCGTCGGGCAGCAGATCCAAAACCGATTCGTCCACGACGACGACGGCAATTTCAACGGGGGCGCGCCGGTTGTCGGGCAGCGTCGTTTTAACACGCGCCTTTAACATTTGCGCCGGACGGTAATCCGTCTTTTCCGGCGTGATTTCAACCTTGACGCGCCGCGAATCGTCCGCGACCGGAATGTTCAAATACCCCGTCCATTGGGCGGGTTTGCCCAAATCGGGCGTTTGATCCGCGGGTTGTTCCACGCGCGGGGAAAAGGCGCTGATCGCGACGTAAACGCCGGGGAAGAAATCGTCCGTCACGGGGATTTCGATTTTTTCAACGGATTTTTCAAACGTTTTGACAAAGGATTGCAACACGCCGTACCGTTCGACCGTCACCAGCGCCCGCGTTTGAACGGCGGGGTTTTCAACGGTCAGAACGATCGTGTCGCCCGTTTTGTATTCCTTTTTGTCCGACGTGACGTTCAAACGGTTTTCCGTCCCCGCCCACGGAACGTAATCCGCCCCTTCGACATAGAATCCGGTTTTCGCCGTGTATCCGTTGATCGTAGCCACCGCTTTGTAATATCCCGCGCTTTCGGGGGTGAACAGGCATTTTTGCGGTTTAACGGCGCTCATTCCCATGCATTCGCCGACTTTTTCCTGTTGCGCGACGTATTTCATCAAATACGCGCTGCCGGCCGATTTTTCACGCACCAGCTTATTCACCGTTTTATAAAACGACACGCTGACCGGCACGCCGGCGATCAAGTTTTTGTGCGGATCGGACACAACAAATTCAACGCCCGCGGGCTGTCCGGCCTTTGCATCGCCCGCCGCGCGCCGCACGCCGACCAACCGTTTCGCCGCGAAATATTCCGCCGTCGCAAAGGACGAAACCGTCCGTCCGGAATCGTCGAAAACGCGCGTTTCAAAACGGATTTTCCCATACGGCTTGACCGATTTTTTCAGCGTGACCGTTTTTTCGACCTCGCCCTTTTCGTCCGTTTCGCCCGTCACGTCGAACAGCGTTTCGGGGGCGTATCCGCTTTGATCCAAATCGGGATCGAAGCCGAACGGTTCTTCGTCGTCCTTTGTTTCAACGGAAAACGGCGCCCAGTTCAAAACGGCGGTTTGACGCGTTTTCGCGCGCGTGAACGCCCCGCCGGAAAACAGGGTCGCCCGCCCGCCGATGCGAACTTCGTCACCGGATCGGAACACCTTGCCGTTAATGTCCGTCGCGACTTTGTACGCGGCGGCCGAAAAATCGGACACCAGAAAACGCGCCGGATACAGCGTGTCTTCGCCGCGTTTCAAAACGATGTCGTACCATCCGGAAACGGATTGCGGCGACAGGGTGAAACGCCCGTCCGCCGTGCCGAAATCCGACAAAGCGACCTTTTTTCGTTCATAAACGGAATTTCCGGCCGCGTCCGTCACGCTGACGGTCCACCCGTCCGACAGCGCCGCGCGCAACCTTTCCCCGTTGATCCGGCGGACGTATAGTTTGAAAGCGACCTCGTCCCCCGCACGGTAAACACCCTGCGGCGTAAAGCCGAACGCGCGCAAATAACGGTTCGATTCGGGGTAATAGACGCTCGACACCCGCCAATCGCTCAGCGCGCCCGCCGACAAATCAAAACCGCTACGCAACGGCAAAACGGCGACATCCTCCCCTTTGACCACGCGAACGAACAGGGAATCCTTGGCATTGTCCCATTGGTTCAACCGTTCGGCGGCGGGGTCGAATTTTTCATATCCGTCCAAGGTTGCGCGCCCCGTTCCGTCCGTTTCGGACACGGCCAAAACTTTTTGTTTCAACGGATTTTCAAACGGCGCGGCGAACAGTTCGACTTTTGCGCCGGCGACGGGCTTTCCGGTTTTCATATCCGCCGCCCAGACCAGCGAAGAACTCCACCCGATTTTGGCGACGGCCTGCCACGGCGACACGGAAACGGCAAAGAAATACCGCCCGTCCAAAGCGGGAACGGTTTGGAACCGTCCGGTGACGAAACCCGACCGGCCGTCCAGCATCGCCCGCGCGCCGTATTCAAACGGATAGGACAGGTTTTTCACCGCGGGCGATATGTCGCGCACGTCGCGCGTTCCAGACACCGCGCCGGACGCGTTGAAACCGGTGTAAACGGCGGCCGCTTTGTCCAAATTCGTCGCGAATCCGGTCACGGCCGTTTTTTCATCCTTTTCCAGAACCGCCGCCGCATACGGCAGGTTCAGTTCGGGACGGCGGTCGCCGGATCGGAAATAAAAAGTCGCCGGTTGTTCGATCCGGTTTCCCCAAACGTCGGTCAAATCACCCGACACGGTGACGGCGTAGGACTGCCCCGCCTTGGGGGCGAAAAGGCCGACGTATTCGGAAACGGTTTCGCGGTTGTTCACGGTGACGGCAGGGGATCCCTTGATAAAATCGGATATGTCGCCCAAAACGGTTTTGTCGGACAAAACGATGTTGACCGGCGCGTCGAACCGGCATTCCGGCGGGTTCAGCCGCGTCTGTTCGGCCGTAAAGGAACGGACGTTGTACCGGTCGTCATAACATTGCAAAGCCTTTGCCTGAAACACGGGCGGCGTTCTGCCCTTTCCCGCGACGCCGGCGTTTTGCGACCGCAACGAACCGCTCTTTTCCGGTTTGATCCCCGATTCGTACACCAGTTCGTAGGCTTGATCCGTCCCCAGATCGGCGATCGGCGCGACCAGATATTTCGCCTGACAGTCCTTTTCCCATTCATGGCATTCGTCATCGGTCACTTCCGCCTTAATTTTTTTGCCGTCCACCCTGAAATACACGGCCGCTTTCACGGATTTTTTCCGCGCGCCCGTGTTGAACGCGACGCGCCATTGTGGACGTTCTGGCGCGACGAAACGCACAAAGCGCGTGCGGTCGGGATCGACCTCCGGCCGGACGGTTTCCAGCGTAAAGACCTGCTCTTTCGTCATTTTTTCGCCCGTCAAAGCCTGAAATTCCGGCTTGACCGTCACGCGATAGGATTCGGCGGGACGCAGCCCGTCCTTTTCATCCAAAACGCAAGCCAGCGACGATTGGTTCAGCCACCGCCACTGGCAATTCAGGCGCGGCTTGATTTTCACGGGAACGTCGGCGCGCGCCATATCGCCCAAAGCGGCGACGGGACGGCTGAATTCCAGCACGATCTTGTCCGCCTGACGGACGTTCGTCCCCTCCGGCACCATGCGGCGCACGGTCAGCGCGTCGGCGGCGGCGCAAACGCGCGCGGAAACCAGCATCATTCCGATGAAAAGCGAAAATTTTTTTGACATACGAACCCTCTCCGTGTTCCAATCGTCCGGAGCAGACATTCTAATCGAATTTGCAAAAAATGACCAGTGTAAAACCCGTTTTAAAACGTTCGATCAAATACGCCGTTCTGGCCGCTTTCGCCGCATATGCCGCGGCCGTGTCGGGCAAGTATCAGGCCGTGCTGGACGGCGACACGCTGCGCGTCGGGCGCAACAGCGTGCGGCTGGTCGGCATCGACGCCCCCGAAACGGCGCAGCCCTGCGTGTGCAAGGGCGAAACGATCCCGTGCGGCCGGATCGCGACGGAAAAGCTGTTTCACATGATCGGGTCGAACACCGTCGTGTGCGAAACGCGCGGCCGCGATTTTTACGGCCGCCTGTTGGGGGAATGTTTTATCACGGAAAACGGCGAACGGATCAACCTGAACCGCCGCATGGTTGAACGGGGATTCGCCGTCGCGTCGCGCTATGACGCCCTGTATTGGGATCAGGAACGCGACGCCGTTCAGGAAAAGCGCGGGTTTTGGGCGTGCGAAGGGTTTGAAAATCCGGCCGATTTCAAAAAATCGAATTAAAGACGGACTGCGGATTTTCCGCCGAAAAGACATAGCATCCGAACAAAACGACCGCGGCCGTCGTCAACATCAGCCGAACGCCAGATTTTCCGGCCGCGACGGGAAAAGCCCCCGCCATGACCAAAGCGGCCGATTCGGCGGCGCGCACGGAAAAATTTCCGGAATGTCCGGCAACGCCCAGACACAAAAACGCGCCCGTTAAAACGGACAACGGCAAAGCCGCGTCGATCCATCCGTCCATGGCCGTGCGCCCCTCTTGCGCCGGACGGCACAGCAATCCGGCCAGAATGAAAGCGGGATACGGAGCGAAAAACGCCGCCGCGACGCCCGCAGTCGCCCCGATCCCCGCCGCGAATCCAAAAGCCTTTTCCGCCTTTTTCCTGTTTTCAAACACGTTTACGACGCAAACCGCGCCGACGGCGACGGCGCAAAACAGCCCGAAGGACGCAAACGGACAAGAGGTCATGTACGTCGCCGCGAACACGGCGGCCGCCCACGGCTGAACCGCCGCGGCCAACGTCGAAAACGTTTTGCGTGTTTTGACCGACGCCGCGCAGGCAACCGTTCCCGCCCAGCACAAAATCAAAACGGCCGTCGCCGCCCCCGCGTCCGGAAAATCGCGCCAAAACGACACCGTCGCGCCGACGGCGGCCAAGGCGTTAAAAAAAACACGCATTCCTGTTCCGGTCATTGTCGATACTTTCATAAAAAATCAAAAGCGCGTTTTATTTTAACGACCTTTTATTTTTTTTGTCTTAAAAAAGCCGAAAATGACAACAGGACGTGTTTTATGACTTTTCCCTTTTCCTATCCGGCCGTCTGCCCGACGGGAGGATACAACGAACTGATCGCGCCCGACGGTGAAATCCGTCCGCATTGGCGCGTTTTTTTCGACGCCGCCGGACAAAACGGTTTGGAACGGCTGGCCGCCTGCGCCGATCAGGTCGAACGGCTGATGAGCGCGGACGCGATGACGGCCGCGGCGCGGCAGAAAAAAGCGCACGGCGTCATACCTTTCATTTTGCCGGCGGACGATTTCAAACGCCTGTCCGCCGGATTGATCCAGCGCGCGGAATTATTCAACGACATCCTGCGCGACCTGTACGGCGAACAGCGGCTGATCACAAACGGCGTGATCCCGCCGCGAATCGTGTTCGGCAATCCCGCCTACCTGCCCGCGCTGAAAACGGCGCGTCCGGCCGACGGCGTGTTTTTGCGCGAATACGCCGCCGACGTGGAACGCGCGCCCGACGGCCGATTCTGGGTCGTCGCGGACAAGGCGCAAACGCCCGAAGGCGTCGGATTGACCATTAAAAACCGTCTGGTTCTGTCGCGTGTCATGCCCGACGTTTACGCCTCGGCCGTCCCCGCGCGCGTCTATGATTTCTTTGAGGCCATGCGCCACCACCTGTTCGCCTGCGCCCCGTCGGCGGACGGAACGCGCATCCCGCTGATCGTGCTGCTCAGCGCGGCGATCAAAAAGAAACTGTCGTTCGAGGAAGCCTTTTTCGCCCGCAGTCTGGGCATCAGCGCGATCGACCCCGCCGATCTGACGGTGCGCGGCGACCGCGTATATTTGAAAAACATCGACGGGTTGAAACCCGTTGACGTGATTTTGCGCCGCGTTGACGACGGTTTGTGCGACCCGCTGGAATTGAACGGATCGTCCATGTTCGGCGTCGCCGGATTGACGCACGTCGTGCGCAAAGGCAACGTCGCGCTGATCAACCCGCTGGGAACGGGATTGGCGGAAATCCCCGCCCTGCGCGCGTTCATCCACGGGATCAGCCGCCACTTCAACGGCCAGGACCTGATCCTGCCCAGCGTCGCCGCGTGGTGGTGCGGTCAGGAAAAGGAAAAACAATACGTCCTTGACCATTTGTCCGAATTGAAAGTGTACGACATTACGGGCAGAAAAGTCCGCCCGACAAAGGACGACATTGAAAACGCCCCCGAAAACTATGTGGCGCAGGAAAGGGTCAACGCCTCGCTGTCCCCCGTGTTGCAAAACGGACGCCTTGCCCCCGCGCGCACCCGCCTGCGCTTTCATCTGATTTATGAAAACGGATCCTACCGCATCATGAACGGCGGACTGGCGTTCACGCAAACGAACGTCCCGTCCCTGCGCGACATATGGGTCGCGGGAACGGCCGTCCGATCAGACGATGCCGTCACCGGCCGCATCCGCGCGGCGACGCAGACAAAACCCGTCCGCACGACGTTCGAGCTGACATCGCGAATCGCCGACAATATGTATTGGCTGGGGCGCAATCTGGAACGCGGGGAACAGCTGGCGCGTCTGCTGCGCGTCGTCATCGAACGCGCGACCGAAGGCCCCGAAACGCCCGAACCCGACGACATCGCCACTTTGCTGTCCGTTCTGGCCTTGACGGGACATCTGCCGTTCAAGGATTACCGCGATCCGCAGGCGCGGCGCGACGCCATGACGGATTTGAAAAACATCGCCGCGTCACCCGATTACGGTTTCGGCCTGCACTATCTGTTCAACCGGTTGAAAGACATGGCCGACCTGCTGCACGACCGCCTGTCCATGGACACTTGGGAACTGTTCGCGCAGCTGCCCCCTCTGCTGCCCGATCCGAAAGCCAACGCCCAAATCTTTTTGAACCGGCTGAATGAAATCATCCTGCGCCAAAACGCGCTGAGCGGGCTGATCCGCGAAGACATGACACGCGACCACAGCTGGCGTTTTCTGGAAATCGGCCGGCGGCTGGAACGGGGAATGCAGATCATCAACCTGTTGTCCGGCATTGATTTTTGCGCGAACAACGGGTTCAACGCATCGCTGGACACGTTGTTGGAAACGTCGGACAGCCGCATGACCTACCGCGTCCGGTATATGTCCGTCCCCACCGTTCCGCTGGTGTTCGATTTGCTGGTGTGCGACGACGGCAACCCGCGCGCCCTGATCTATCAGGTGATGAAACTGCGCCAGAACATATCCGTTTTGGAACGCGAAAGCCGGATGCCCGCCCTGTTTTCAAAGGAACTGGCCGTGTTGGAATCCGTCATTGGCGACATCAAAGCGATCGACGTTATGAATCTGGCGCGGCAGACGCGTTCCTTGACCGAAACCGTCGCGGTCAATCCGGCGTTCAACACGCTGCTGAACAACCTGCGTTCCAAGCTGCAGGAATTTTCCGATTCCCTGACGCTGTCGTGTTTCGTCCACGCGGATTCGACGCGCCAAGGCCCCGCCTATAACAAAGGGAAAATCAAATGACCGTCACCTATCGCGTCCGCCACAAAACCATTTACGGATACGGCGTCCCCGTCACCCTGTCGCATCATCTGGCGCGTTTGAAACCGCGCGAAACGCCGTATCAACGCGTTTTGTCCGCCGATATCGTCATGACGCCCGAACCGTCCTGTCAAACCGACGAAACGGACGCGTTCGGCAACACGGCGACGTTTCTGATCGCCGAAACGCCGCACAGGGAAATGACGATCGTTTCCGAATTCACCGCGGAAATCACGCCGCCCGTTTATCCCGATCCCGAACTAACGCCCGCGTGGGAACGGATCGCGGCAATGATGGCGCATCCCGACACGCCGGAATTGACAGCCGCGGCGGAAATGGCCGCCCCGTCCCGTTTCATTCCGCTGTCCGCGGCGGCCAAAGCCTACGCCGCCCCCAGCCTGTCCCCGAACCGACCCGTTCTGACCGCGGCCGAGGAAATCATGCGCCGAATCTACCGCGATTTCACTTACGACCCGTCGGCGACCAGCATCGCCACGCCGGTTGACGAAACGATCGCCATGAAACGCGGCGTCTGTCAGGATTTCGCCCACGTCGCCATCGCCTGTCTGCGCGCGTGGGGGTTGCCCGCCCGATACGTCAGCGGATACATCCGCACCCGCCGCGCGGCCGAAGCCGAACGCAAAGGCGAAATCGAAATGATCGGCGGCGACGCGTCGCACGCGTGGTTTTCCGTGTTCGTCCCGTCTTTCGGCTGGGTTGATTTGGATCCGACGAACAATATGTATATCGGATCGGAACACCTGACCGTCGGATGGGGACGCGATTTCGACGATATGTCGCCGGTCAAAGGCATCATGACGGGCGGCGGGCGGCACACGGTGTCCGTGGATGTCGGCGTGCGGACGATCAGCGCCGCAAAAGAACGGCGGTAGGCAAAATCTGCCTACTAATCCATTGAAAAGTATATATTTTTCCTGTTTTCAGAGTGCCGTTTTTATGTTAATCTGAGACAAAATGGATTCCGCCGCTCCGTCGGGAAAAGGAGAAACACGAATGAAAACAATGCCCTATAACCTGTCGATTCCGACGACGAAAACCGTGACGACATCGTTGTCGCAATCGAAATCGCTGACGGCGATGCACGACAAAAACACCGTCGCGCTGACGACGGGAAAAAAAGTCAATTCGTCCTATGACAATTCGATCCTTTATTGCAAAGATATGCGCCTGTCGGAACGCGCCGACGGTTTGCAAAGCGTGATGGACGGCCTGTCGAACATCGTTTCGACGCTGAACACGACATCGAAATCCATCGACGCGATCACGGATCTGCTGTCGCTGGCGAAAGCGGCGGCCAATTCCGCGCTGGACAACCGCGCCTATCTGGCGACGCTGACGGGCGAGAATTTCACGACGGATTCCGACGAACCGCTGTCCAAGCTGCCGAACGTCAACGCTGGCGACGAAATCGTTTTCCGCACGGGCGACGCCGACACCGTAACGTCCGATTTTGTGATGAACAAGGACACGACGCTGAAAGACCTGAACATCGTCAAAGGCGAGGAAATGAAAATCAAGGTCGGCGACAGCGATTGGATTACGTTGAAAGTCATTGACGAGGACATGAAAGTCACCGACTTTTTCGGTCAGGTGAAGGAACAGGGCGGCGTCGAAAATTTTTCCTTTGAAATCAAGGACCAGAAACTGACGCTGACCTCCACTGACCGCAGCCCGATTTTGATGGATGGCGCGCTGGCCGAAGCGTTGGGCTTCGACCTTGGCGAAACCCATAAAATCACCGTGCAGGACGGGTGGACGGTTTACGATCTGGAACAGGCCTTTTCCAAAATCGACGGCATTTCCGCCCGCGTCAATTCCGACGGATATTTCGAAGTGTCGTCCATATACGGCGACGACCTGTCCATCGCCGATTTGACGGGACAAACGGCTAAATCGTTCGGATTTGCCGGATGTGACGACGGTGGGATGAACACGTTGAAAACCTATGCCGACCGGTACAACGAATTGTTACGGCAAATCGACAGCATCGTGGCGGACAGTTCGTACAACGGTCTGAATTTGCTGGAAGGCGACACCATTCGCGCCGTTTTCGACGAAAAAGCAGACAGTTACCGCACCGTCATCGGCGTAAAACTGGACGCGCAGTCGCTCGGCTTGCCCGAAGCGTTGAACGATTGGACGGACGAAACCGACATTCAGGAAGCCTTTGACGCGATCGAACGCGCTTTCAATCTGGCGCAGCGGGCGGCGGACAAATTTGAACGCGCATCCGCCATGGTGCAATCGCGCGAAACGTTTTTGGACGCGCTGTCGGGGGCGAGCGCGCTGGGGGCGGAAACGCTGACCGGCGCCGATTTGAACGAAGTGTCCGCCGAACTTTTGGCGATCGAAACGCAAAAAGAATTGGTAAATCAGGTGATCAGTATTACATTGGACATTGAATCCAGCGTACTGTCGCTTTTTTAAACTGTAAGGAACGCCCATGCCTTTGAAAATCGAATTGAAACCGGGGGAACGTTTGATCGTCGGAAACGCGCTGATCACGAACGACAAGGAACGCGTCAAGCTGTTCATTGAAGGAAACGTCCCCATTTTGCGCGAAAAATACGTCCTGACGGAAAAAGAGGCGGACACCCCGTGCAAAAAAGTCTATTACGTTTTGCAGGAAATGTATCTGGCCAAAGATCCGAAAGTCCTGCACCCCGAATATTTCGCCCGCATCAACGAAATCGTTCAGGCCGCGCCCAGCTTCGCCCCCATGATCGACGAATTGAACCTTGATATTCTGGGCGGGGATTACTACGCCGCGCTGAAACACATGATGGCGATCATCGAACGCGAAGCCGTCCTGCTGGCCGGCGCAAAGGGCGAATTGCCCGCCGCGGAAGAATGAAACAAGGGACGCAAACAACGGTTCGCGCGCTTTCGCGTTTCAAAAAACACTTTATATTCCGCGAAAAAACAGTATAGTGTGTTTCAGGTAAAAGGACTTGAAGAAGGATTTTTGACAAGATGCAACTGTATTGTCCGGTTTGCGGCAAGGAATATCCGCTGGAAACGACAGAACCGTTCTGCCCCGAAAGCACCGAAAACGGCATCCATCCGCTGATCAAACGGGAAAACACGGCGGAATTGGCGCGCGTTTTTCCGACGACTTTGACGAAACGCTGGAATGACAACAAACTGTCGTTCAGCGTTTTTCGCGAATTTATGGCCAGTTACCAGCTGGCCGCCCTGCACGGCAAAGCGACATGGTGGGTCGAACGCGTTCTGGCTTTGTCCGACGCTTGCGAACGTACGACCGGACGCGGATTCGTCCGCACGCCCGAAATTCAGGCCGACGATCTGGCGCAGGCGGTTGACCTGCCCAAAGGTTCCCTGTTCGTGAAAAACGAAACCCTGCAGCTGACCGGATCGCACGAATCCCGCCATTTGGCCGGCGTCATCATGCATCTGGAAACCTTGCGCGAAATTTCGGACAATCCGGCGGAAAAGAAAACGCTGGCCGTTTATTCCTGCGGCGACGCGGCGTTGGGCGCGGCGGCGGTCGCGGGCGCGGCGGGATACACGCTGTACGCTTTCGTTCCCGAAAACATTGACGACGACGATGTCGCCATGATGACGAATCTGGGAACGAACGTTGTCAAAGTCGCCGGTGCCGACCGCGACGACGCGGACGAACCGTGCCGCGCGCGCTATCGCGAAGCCATTGAAAAATTCGGCTGGACGCCGTTCACGCCCTATGGCACGGACATCTGGTCGGCGGTTGAAGGGGCGGAAACGCTGGAATACGAATTTCTGTTCAATCAATACATGATCGACGCGCCGTTGGACGCGCAGGTCGTTCAGGTCGGCGGCGGCGGATTGGCCAACGCGGTGTCGTCGGCGAACGCGCTGTTCAAACGTTTGGACATCATCCGCAAACTGCCGCGTTTTTACACCTGCCAAACATCGGCCTGCTATCCGTTGGCGCAAAGCTATTTTCTTGTATTGCGCGAATTGGGACGCGACGGCGTCGTCACTTTGCCGCCGGAACTGGCCATGTTGCTGGAAAGCAGTTTCGACGCAAAATCCCTGCTGGAAAACAACTTGGGACAAATCAAAATGACGGCCGGACTGATCGCCGAAATGTATCCGAAAATCAGCGACGATCTGGAATCCGTCTTTGCCAAAGTCGGCAAAAACCGCAACGAATACTTCAGACCGTGGGTTTTGGATGGAAAGAACGCCGCGGGCACGACGACCTACGACGGATTGGAAGTCGTGCGCAGCATGATCATTTCCGGCGGTCTGCCCCTGATCGTGGACGACGACGAATTGAAAAAAGCCAACGAGCTGGCGCGTGAAAACACGGGCGTTGACGTGTCCGCGTACGGCAGCTCCGGATTGGCCGGTCTGCGCCGTCTGGTTAAAAGCAAACTGGTGCAGCAGGGCGAACGCTGCGGCATCATTTTCACGGGCGCCGGATTGCGCAAATGCGGCCTGCCCGCCGTCCAAAGCCGGATCTTCATATTGAACGCCGACGACGACGTTTCCAAACTGGCCAAGTGACGGACTTTAAACAATCGAAAGGCCGGCGGGGCGATCCCGACCGGCCTTTTTCATTGCTTCTTTTTCCTTGCCCGCTCGTCCAGCGGAAAAGGTCATTGATCCTTTTTCATAAACTGAATCCGGTACAGCTGCGCGTAAATGCCGTTATGCGACAACAGCTCTTCGTGCGTGCCGAAATCGTCGATCCGCCCTTCGTTGAACACATAGATCCGATCGGCGTTGATGATCGTGGACAGACGGTGCGCGATCACCAGCGACGTGCGCCCTTTCATCAAAACCTCCAGCGAATCCTGAACGATTTTTTCGGATTGAGAATCCAGCGCGGAAGTCGCTTCGTCCAACAACAGGATCGGCGCGTTTTTCAACATCGCGCGCGCGATGGAAATCATCTGGCGCTGCCCGCCGGACAACCCCGATCCCTGTTCGCCCAAAACGGTGTCGTATCCGTCGTCCATCTGGCGGATGAACGTGTCGGCCGCGGCGGCTTTGGCGGCAGCGACGACCTCTTCGTCCGTGGCGTCGGGCGTGCCGTAGCGGATGTTGTTTTTAATCGTGTCGTTGAACAGGATGACATCCTGCGACACATAGGCGGTTTGCCGGCGCAGGCTTTCCAGCGTCACGTCGCGGATGTCCTGCCCGTCGATCAGGATGCGGCCGCGGTCGGGATCGTAAAACCGCGGCATGAAATTGATCAGCGTCGATTTGCCCGACCCCGAATGCCCAACCAGAGCGACCGTCTGATCCGGTTCGACCGTCACGGAAACGTCGTGCAGAACCTCGCGTTCGCCGTCATAGGAAAAGCTGACGTTCCGGATTTCGATCCGCCCTTTGGACACGACCAGATCCTTGGCGTCCGGAGCGTTTTTGATCGTCGGTTCGATGTCCAGCATGGAAAACAGACGCTGCATACTGGCGACGCCCATTTGCATCCGCATATGCAAACCGGCGACGTTTTTCATCGGTTTGTACGCCGCGACGATCGCCAGCAAAAACACCATGAAATTGCCGGGGCTCATGTTGCCCTGCATGATCTGGTACCCGCCGTACCCCAACGTCGCCGCCATGGCGATGCCGCCGAAAAACTCCATCAGCGGGCTTTGCAAAGCGTGCAGACAGGCCATGGAAAACGACAGCTTGTTCATTTTGACGATCATATGATCCAGCTCTTCATATTCCTTATCCTCGGTGCAATAGGATTTGACGATTTTGATGCCCTTGAAACTCTGCGTCACCAAATTGAAAAAGTCCTCGCCGGCCTCTTGGTTCTTCTTTGTTTTCTTGCGCATTTTGCGGCCGCAGACGGCGACGGGGTAAATGCCCAGCGGAAACACGAAAAACACGACGCAAGCCATTTCAAACGATTGGAAAAACATCAAAACGACCAGAAAAACGACCGACGCCGAATCTTTGACAAACGTGGTCAGGCTGTTCAAAACGGCGTCCTTGACCATGCCGACATCGGATGTGAAACGCGTCAAAATCTCGCCGGTGGAATGGGCTTGGTAAAACGCGATGTCCATACGCATCAAACGTTTGAACACGTCGCGCTGCATATCGGCGATGACGCGGATGGACAGCTTTGTCATCACCAGCGACTGGGAATAGCTGAACACGCCCTTGAGGAAATAAAGCACCAAAATCGACAACCCGATCGTCCCCAAAGACGCGCGGTTTTTGTCAATGAACACTTCGTCGAAAATGGGTTTCAGCTGACGCACCAGCAGCGCGTCGAAACTGGCCGCGATCAACATCAGCAAAACGGCCAGAACCAACCAACGCCATTTCTGCGCGATGTAGGTGTTCCAAACGCGTTTATACATCCGCACGCTGTCTTTGGTCAGCGCCGGCAGATCCTTGTTCTTTTTGACAAAAGCCATTTCAGCCCCACATATAAATAAAGACGGGGCAGGATAACACCAAACCCCGCGCGGGTCAAAGGTTTAAACGGACAACTCCGCCGCCGCGCCCGACGCAAATTTTTCAAAACACGGAAAAGGCGGTTTCATTGAAACCGCCTTTGATGTTTGTTATTTTTCCAGATTGTCCTGAATGTACCGGTTCAACAGGCGAACACCGTATCCCGAACCGCCTTTCGGCGTCAGAGGCGCGCTTTTTTCCTGCAGCGCGACGCCCGCGATGTCCAAATGCGCCCATTTCGTTTCCGGCATGACAAAGCGTTTCAAAAACGCCGCCGCGGTGATGCTGCCGCCCGCGCGTCCCGCGCTGGACGTGTTGCGGATGTCGGCGATGTCGGATTCGATTTGTTCGTCGAATTCGTCGTCCATGGGCATCCGCCAAACCTTTTCGCCGCTGTCCGCCGCCGCTTTTTCCAGCCGCGCGCCCAATTCGTCGCTGTTGGTGAACAGGCCGGCGTACCGCGTGCCCAAAGCGACGACGATCGCGCCCGTCAGCGTGGCCAGATCAATGACGACGGGGGCTTTGAACCGTTCTTGCGCGTACCACAGCGCGTCGCCCAGAATCAAGCGACCTTCGGCGTCCGTGTTAATGACTTCGACCGTGATGCCCGACAGGGATTTGACGATGTCGCCGGGGCGTTGCGCCGTGCCGGACGGCAGGTTTTCGACCATCGCCATGACGGCGGCGGCGTTGACTTTCGCCTTGCGCATCGCCAAAGTCTGCAATGTCCCCAAAGCGGTCGCCGCGCCGGCCAGATCCTCTTTCATATCCTCCATGCCCTTGGCGGGTTTCAGGCTGATGCCGCCGGAATCGAACGTGACGCCCTTGCCGACCAGAACGACGTGCGTGTTTTTGTCGTTCGGGCATCCGCGCCACTGCACGACGACCAGACGCGGCGGATTGACCGATCCCTGCGCCACGCCCAGCATCATGTTCAATCCTTTGGCGCGCAGCTGGTCGGGGGTGTAGATTTCCGTCATCAGTCCGTATTTCTGCAATTCCTCCGCCCGTTTGGCAAACGCAGCCGGCGTGACGGCGTTGGCCGGTTCGTTGACCAGATCGCGCGCGGTATGGATGCCTTTGGCGACGGCGAAGTAGGGTTCATAGCGGCTTTGGGCGATCTGCGCCTTGTCCGTCATGATGTGGAATTCCTTGACGGTGACGGGTTTTTTGAAAACCGTTTTATGCTTGGTAAAACGATAGGACGCGATTTTCGCCCCGAAACCGACGGGGGCGGCGGGCAGGTCGTCAACGGCGAAAGCCACCGTCGTTTCCCCGCTGGTCAGCAACGCGTTCGCGGCGCGCGCCCCGATTTGCTGCGCCGCCAGTTCGTCAATGGCGCTTTTTTTGCCCAAACCGACGCAGACCAGCCGTTTGACCGGCAGAGAATCCAGCGCGACGAAATCGTACAGATCGCCCGCTTTGCCGGAAAAACCGGCGATTTTCAAAGCCTTCGCCAGCGATCCTTTCACCTGTTCGTCGATTTTCTTGGCCGTTTTGGACAGAGCCAGATCCTCATAAACGCCGACGATCAGCGCGGTGTCGCCGGAAATTTCGTTTTTTCTGAATAGAATATCCATAAAAATCCCCGTTTGAAAAAAACATACTGGGTTCATCATACACGGGCGGGCGGGGAAAGCAAGAGGAAGCGGCAGAATATTTTGGCGTCCGGCGGATTAAATCTGGTGCATTTCCGGCCAAAATTTGGTACAAAGAACCCGTTGGAAAGGGGAGTACGCGGGTATGTCTGAACAAAACAACGATTGGATGCTGTTTTCGCTGCTGTTGGACGGCAAAGGCGGCGCGCGCCACCTGAGCGTCGAAGAAACCGAAAACTGGACGCCGGAACAGGGCATTTTGTGGCTGCATCTGGATATGGAGCGTCCCGAAACGCGCGATTTTCTGGAAAACCGCGGCAACATCAACCCGATGGCGCTGGAAAGCCTGACCGAAGAAGAGGAAGACCGCCCCCGATGTCTGGCGTTCGGGGACAAGCTGATGCTGTTTTTGCGCGCGATCAACCTGAACCCCGGCGAAGAACCCGACGACATGATCCCCTTGCGCATTTGGTGTGAAACCGACCGGATCATCACGTTGCGCGAAACGCCGATGAATTTCCTGACCGCGATGGAACGCGAATTCAACACCGGCGTCGGGTCGAAAACCGTCGGCGAACTGTTGGATGAAATCTGCACGTTCACTTTGGACAAGATCGTCGAGGTCGTTTCCGGCGTTGAAGTCGTCATTGACGATGTTGAAGACAAAATCATCGACGAAGTGGAGGACGAAGAGGGCGAATTTATGCCCAAGCTGTCCGAAGCCCGACGCAACCTGACCGAAATGCGGCGCTATCTGTACCCCCAACGCGACGCGATGGACGTTCTGCCGCGTCAGATCATGCCGTGGCTGAGCGCGGACAACCGTTATCAGTTGCGCGAAAACGCCAACCGGATGCTAAGGATCATCGAAGACATCGATTCCCTGCGCGAACGCGCGATGATCAATATGGACGAACTGTCCAACCGCGTGCGCGAACAAACGCAGGAAAATATGTATATGTTGTCCGTTTTGGCGGCGATTTTCGTTCCGCTGACCTTTATCACGGGGCTGTTCGGCATGAACGTCGGCGGCATCCCGCTGGCGACGGGGGAAAACGGTTTTCTGATCGCGACGGGGGCTTTGTTGTTTTTGGGGCTGTTTCTGGCCTTTTTGTTGAAAAGAATGAAGTGGTATTAAGCTATGACGGTTGAAAAGGTGACGCCGCAAAGCATCGCGTTGGCGGCAAAATTGTTGAACGAAGGGCGGTTGGTCGCTTTTCCGACGGAAACCGTCTATGGATTAGGCGCGGACGCCGCGAACGATTTGGCCGTCGCGTCGATTTTTGAAACAAAGGGGCGGCCGCAATTCAATCCCCTGATCGCCCACATCGCCGACATTTCATGGGTGGAACGGTTTGCCGTGATGTCGCCCGCCGCCAAAAAGCTGGCGGAAAAGTTCTGGCCGGGGCCGTTGACCATGGTCATGAAAAAAACGCCCGACAGCCCGATTTCCCACTTGGTCAGCGCGGGGCTGGACACGGTGGGCGTGCGCTTTCCCGTCCACCCCGACGCGCGAAAAATGCTGGCGGCGTTCGGACGCCCCGTTGCCGCGCCCAGTGCCAACATTTCAGGAACGGTCAGCCCGACGACGGCGGAACACGTCGCGCAAGGGCTGGGCAATAAAATCCCGCTGATTTTGGACGGCGGCGCGTGCGCGGTCGGTGTGGAATCCACCATTTTGGACGTGTCGGGCGACGATACGCCCGCTTTGCTGCGCGCGGGCGGCGTCGGCGTCGAAGAAATCGAATCGGTGATCGGCAAACCTTTGCGCCGCCCCGAATCCGATCCGAAAGCCCCGCGCTCCCCCGGCCAGTTGCTGTCGCATTACGCGCCGCGCCTGCCCGTTCGGCTGAACGCGGACAAACCGGAAGAGGGCGAAGCGTTTCTGGCGTTCGGCCCCGCGGAAAATGCGACCCTGAACCTCAGCCCGTCGGGCGACGTGAAAGAAGCCGCGGCGCACCTGTTCGCCTATATGCGTCGGCTGGACGATCCGAAATACACGGGCATCGCCGTCATGCCTGTGCCGACATACGGCCTTGGGCTGGCGATCAACGACCGCCTGAAACGCGCCGCCTACCCGCATTAAAAACGCAGCTGAGTCGGGATATCATCCGGATCAAATCAAATGGCGGCGGTGCGCTTCGACAACGGCGGCCGTCCGCGTTTTAACGTTCAAACGCGTCATCAATCCGGACAAATGCATTTTCACCGTGGACGGCGACAAATTCATCCGTTCGGCGATTTCCTTGTTCCGGCATCCCTGCGCCAAATATTTCAACACCTCCGCCTGTCTGGGTGTCAAACGCAAATCATCCCGCCCGTGCGGTTCGTCCTGCGGCGCTTCGCCTGCTGTCATTCGCCCCTCCTGTCACAACTTATAATTGATTGTTTCAATCAATCTGTTTATCATTTTATTCCGGATTTAAACCTTTGTCTATATGGCCATTTGTCCCTGTTCCTGATAAAATTTCCGGCCGCGGCGGCGGGCTGACGCGATAAAAAAGCTTGACTTTTTAGTGTTTTTGTCCAATAATTTCTATAAAAATTCAGAATCAAGGAGGGGTACCATGTCCGTTGAATCGTTTTTTAAAAAGAGTTTCAAAGTCTGCCCGTCGGGTAAAACGCCGCACGAACACGGCGTGAAGGTGTCCAAATACGGCAAGCAGCTGGCCGCGGTGACGACGGCCGCCGCCGCCATGGTTTTAATGGCGTCCTGCGGCGGGAAATCGTATTCGGAAATCGACGCGATCAAGGATAAAGTTCCCCAAACGGAGCAGCGCGACATCAAACAATCGTATGACGAAGCTTTGCTGAACAAAATCGATTCTCTGCATTGGGATGTCGGCATGGACATGACATCGGCGATTTCCGCGGGCGTGCGCGAAATGAAAACGAACCTGCCCGCCGACACGGCGCAATGGACGCCGCAGGATTACGTCCTGTCCGACCACGCGCAAATGCGCCGGAACGAAGCCCTGCCCCGCGGCATCGAAATCGGTTCCATTAAAATGAACCGGATTAACAAGGATTTCCGCGACGATTTGCGCGACGATGTCGCCAAAGTCCAAAAGCAGATGGACAAAGAATACGCCATGGCCATGGCTTGCAAAGACCGGACGGGCGGACGATAAACAACCGTAAAAGGAAACAGTTTTCAGAACGTTATAATAAATACGAAAAGGGCGTCCGCTTCACACCGGACGCCCTTTGAATTTTCTGAAAATCAATCCAATCCCAACGCTTTTTTATAAACGTCCAGAACGAATTCCTCTTCCTGACGTTCCTGATCGTCCATTTTACGGATCTTCAGCAGCTGTTTGATCGCCTTGACATCAAAGTTCGCGGACTTGGCTTCTTCAAAAATTTCCTTAATGTCGTTTTGCAGAGCCTTTTTTTCCTCTTCGATATGTTCGATCCGTTCGATATAGGACAACAACCGTCCCGCATCGACACCGTTCACATCTTGAATTTCATCAGCCATGATGTTTCCCCCTTATTCTTCGTCGGCGTCTTCGACATCAAAAACGACATCCGCGTGTTTCAACGATTTCGGCGCTTCGGCAATGGCTTTGTCCAGATCGGCTTCGGTGCAAAGCCCCAGCAAAACGGGGTTGCGCGCCTTGATGTTCGCCATGTTCCAATGCGTCCGGTTGCGAATCGCGTCGATCGAATTTTTGGTCGTTCCGATCAGCTTGCGAATCTGCGCGTCGGTCAGATCCGGCTGATGTTTCAACAACCACGCGATCGCGTCGGGTTTTTCCTGACGTTTGGCCATCGGCGTATAGCGCGCGCCTTTGGAACGCGGCATCAAAGCCGGCAAATCGGTGACGTTGCGGCGCAATTCGGCGTTTTCGTCGGCTTCGCAACGGGCGATTTCCTCTTGCGTCAACTGCCCGTTGGCGATCGGGTTCAACCCCATCATGCCGACGCCGACGTCGCCGTCCGCGATCGCCTGAACTTCCAGCGAATGCATTCCGCAGAACTGCGCGATCTGTTCAAAGGTCAAAGCTGTGTTTTCAACCAGCCAAACGGCGGTTGCTTTGGGCATAAGTGGTAAAGACATTGTGTTCCCCTGTAATATGAATGAATCACTTTTGAGTGGCAGGATACCTTAAAACACCCCGTCAGGTCAAAGTGATATTTAAAATTCTTTCAACGGCGTCCAAACCGATCCGGCCGCGCCGCGGCGCATCCCGTCGTAAACCTTTCCCGCCGGAGCCAACCACCCGTTCGTTTTGAAAAAAGGAATGAACCGTTCGGCCAGCCGCCGCCCCCGTTCCGACAGCGCGGAAAAATCCGCCCCCTGATACAGAAAAACGTCGCCGTTCAAAGCATATCCGCGCGGACACGTTTCGATCGCGCGCCGCGCCTGTTCCCCGTCCATTCCCGTTTGCACCAGCAAATCGAAATGCGATCCGGCGAATCCGTCGGCGGCCGTCAATATCCCCGCGTCGAAAATGACGAAAGCCTTGCGGCGGGAATGAAAGGCGGCTTCGACCTCACTTGTCCGATTTTCTGGCATCGGTCAGCATCAAATCGGCCGGCGCCTGTTCGGCGGGAATCGGGTCGTTCATATGACGACAATGACCTTCCAAAAACGCGCCGGGTTCGATTTCCAGCCGTTCGTGCGTGATGTCGCCCGTCACTTTGGCGGAAGAGGCCAACAGAACGGAACGCGCGCACAAATGCCCGTTGATGCACCCGTGCACTTTGGCGACATCAGCCTGAATGGAACCGTTGATCTGCGCGTTGACGCCGACGATCAAAACGCGGCACCGGATGTCGCCTTCGATCCGGCCGTCGATATGCAATTCGCCTTCACTGGCCAGATCGCCCGTAATGGACAGGTCGGAACTGACGATTGACGGGGACGAAGGCCGCCTGTCGTTTGCAAACGCTTTGGTTTCGATATTGCTTTTAACTTTTGAAAACATTTCTTTTCGCCTTGATGAATTTCATCGGATCGACGGCCTGTCCGCGGACGCGGATTTCGTAATGCAGATGCGGACCCGTACTGCGTCCCGAATTGCCGACCGTTCCGATTTTGTCGCCGGAACGCACCGTGTCGCCGTTTGTGACAAACACTTTGTCCATATGGGCGTAGCGCGTTCTGAACCCCAAACCGTGGTCTATTTCAACCATATTGCCATACCATCCCCAACGTCCGGCGCGCACCACCTTTCCGGGGGCGGTCGCCCGCACCGGTTCGCCCATCATACCGCCCAGATCGACCGCCTCGTGATAGGCGGGCGCGCCCTGAAACGGGTCGCCGCGCGATCCGAACGGGGATGTCACGCGGATTCGTTCGACCGGCTTTCCGATCGGCAAAGCGTTTTGCAACGTCGTCAAATCGTACCAGCGATCCAGCCGCTGGTTCAAGCTGACCAAAGAGATATTCAAGTGATGCTGCGGTTTCGACATCGGCGCGGGAATGAACGGCCCGCCGATGCCGACGTTTTCCTTGTCCCGACGGATGCGGTTCACCAGCGTGTCCATCCCCAGCCCCGTCGCCGCCAAAGCCTGCCGTATGCCGGACAAATCGTTTTCGATCGCGTCGATGTTGCCGCCGGCCAGCGACGCCATTTTACGGAAAACCAGCAGTTGCGTGTCCTGCATGCCGGCGATCTGTTTTTCCAGATTTCCAACCTTTTCCTGCAAAGCGCGCGCCTCCGCCGTCGCGATGTCGCGCTGCAGCAAAGCCTGATGATAGGACAGGCGGCCGTTTTCCGCCGCTCCGTTTTCCGCCAACCCCGCCAGCCGTTCGCGCAACACGCCGGCCTCTTCGCGCAAACGGACGGCATCGTCGTCAATCGGTTGCGCCGCGGCCTTTTCCCGCCGTTTCGCGCCAACTTCGTCCATTTCCGCGACAAACAGGTTCAACCGGTCGGACAAAGCCGAAACCTCGCCTTGCAAATCGGCGTATTCGCCCCGCAGACGGCTCAGCTCCGCCTGTTTCGCGGCGTAATCGGGATTAAACCGCAGGTAATGATAGGAGGTGAACGCGCTCCACCCGACAACGGCGCACAAAATCGTAAAAAGCGCAGCCTGACGTTTCGGGGACAGCGAACGGAAAGCGATTTCGTCGCGCTGACGGATCATCAGGTCGCGCGGCTGAAACATACGTTTTAAAAAGCTGTCTTTGCGATGTCCGTTTGTCATTTGATAAAGCGACTTTCCGAAATATCTATGGCATTTTTCATAACATACTATATGATACGTCCATTCTGAAACATTTTTTTTAACAACAGGGAAAATAAATCATGTCGGTCAAAACCAAAACGGCTTTTGTTTTAGGCACTTGGTTCGGGTCGGGCAAAGCGCCCGCTGCGTCGGGAACGTTCGGATCGCTGGCGGCTTTGCCGTTCGGATTCGCGTTGATGCACTACGGGAACTGGGCGGTTTTGCTGGCGGCGTCGGTCGTCGTCTATTTCATCGGCGTGTGGAGCGCGGACATCGTCATGCGCGAAACGAACACCGAAGACCCCGGCCTGATCGTCATCGACGAAGTCGTCGGCCAATGGCTGGCGTTGCTGGTCACGCCGCAAAATCCGGTCGGATACGCGATCGCTTTCGCCCTGTTCCGCTTTTTCGACATTTTGAAACCGTGGCCGGCCTGTTGGGCGGATTCAAAGTTGCACAGCGCGACGGGCGTCATGCTGGACGACGTTTTCGCCGGCCTTTACGCCCTGATTTGCACGCTTGCGATCGGCCGTTTCTTTGATTCGCAGGCGTTCTGGGCGACCATTGCCGGATAAATCATTCCGACGTGTCAAGGATGACGTAATCGCCGTCCTGTCCCATATTCAACAATGTGCGTGCGGATTCCTCCAGCATATCGGGGTCGATGCTTTGCGGGGACAGCTGACGCACCTTTTGTTCCATTTCGGCGCGGCGCAAGGCGATTTCGTCGGCGACCTGCGTCGCGATCTGGATTTCCTGCCGCAATTCGTACAGCCGCCGCAACCCGCGTTCCCCATTCACGGCGTGATAGCCGAAATAAACGGTCAACACCAACCAGAACAGCGGCGCCAGCAAATGGCGCAAACGGCGGCGAATCTCTTGAAACAACAGCATGGGGGCGGAATCCTTTCGCCCCCATACTAGCAACATTTTTCAAAATATGAAGAAAAAAAGCCCCCTCACCCGTCGTTGCGCGGATAGCGGGCGGCGAACCAATCCTCGACCTCCTGATTTTTATCGGCCAGCTCCGGACAAATGAAAGCGTGGTGTTTTTTGTGGAACAGGCGGTCGGCCTTAAACCGCCACGAAAATTTGTAATCCTGCGGATTTTTAATCTCAAGACACAGCATTTCGCATCCCAGAAACCGCTTGATCGAAAAGCTCGCGACATCGGCGGTTTTGATGTCCGTTTCGGCGTCGATGTGAATCATATCGTCCGTGATGACCAGATAGGGCTTTTTGCGAATGTGGTTGAACCAGAACAGCAGGCTGGAAACGCCGAACGCCAAAAACGCCGCCGCCGATCCCATCGGAATCAGATACCAGTACCACCAATGCAACACCCAACGCAAATTCCACGCGCACGGACACGTCAGCATCGGAACGGCCAAAAACAGCGCCGCAAAAACGGATAACAATCCGAAACATAGAAAACCGTAGCTCTTACGGTAATTGAAAACCAAATCCTGACTCATGATTTTAACTCCTTTCCCGATTGTTCTTTCCAGTCTAGAAGTTAAACCGGACTTTAAGTCAAGCGTTTTTTTTGAAGCAAAGCGCGGTTGCGCCGCCGGACGTTTTGTTTTAAAAGGAAATCCGTTTTGTTTTTTATCAGGGGATGAACGATGAAAAAGGGGTTTTGGCTTTTCGTGTTCTGCCTGTTGGCGGCGCGGGGCGCGGCGGCGTTCGACGCGGCGGCGGAACTGGGCGGAAAAACCGTCGGCGTCCAGCTGGGAACGACGGCGGACGTGATGCTGACCGACGCGGAAAACGTCAGGGTGGAACGGTACAACAAGGCCGGCGACGCGGTGCAGTCCCTGCTGCGCGGCAAAATCGACGCCGTCATGATTGACGAACAGCCGGCAAAAGCCTTTGTCGCGTTGAACGACGGACTGACCGTTCCGGAAATGGATTTCGACACGGAACATTACGCGATCGCCGTTTCCAAAAAAAATCCGGAATTGAAACGGCGGATCAACGTCGCGCTGCAATCCTTGACCGACGACGGCACGATCGGCCGGATCGTCAAAAACCACATCGGGGATGAAAAGGGCGCGCACCCGTTCGTTCCGCGAAACGCGCAAAAAACGTCCGGCGTTTTGAAAATCGCGACCAACGCGACTTTTCCGCCCTACGAGTTTTATGAAAAGGGCGAGATCCGCGGCATCGACATTGATTTGGCCAAAGCCGTCGCCGACCGTTTGGGATTGCGTCCCGTCATCGAGGACATGGAATTCGACGCGATCATCGGCGCGGTGCAGTCGGGCAAGGCCGACATCGGCGTCGCGGGCATGACCGTCATCCCCGACCGGTTGAAAAACATCGACTTTTCCGATTCGTACACGACATCGAAACAGGTGCTGATCGTGCGCGCCGCGGCGAAAAAGGCCGAAGCGCGATCCGGCCTGTTCACCCGATTTGAAAACGATTTTCTGACGGACGCGCGCTGGAAATACCTGTTGTCCGGATTGAAAAACACGCTGGTCATCAGCCTGTTCGCCGCGCTGATCGGCGTGGTTTTCGGCGGGATCATCGGCGTCGTCCGCGTGGCGCACGACAAAAACAGATCGTTTCCCGTTTTGAATTTCCTGTGCCGCGTCTATCTGACCGTCGTGCGCGGCACGCCCGCCGTCATCCAGCTGCTGATCATGTACTATGTCGTGTTCGCCGCGCTGGACGTGCATAAATTGCTGGTCGCCATTGTCGCGTTCGGATTGAATTCGGCCGCCTATGTGGCGGAAATCGTGCGATCGGGCATCCTGTCCGTGGATAACGGACAAAACGAGGCCGGCCGTTCGCTGGGGCTGAGCTTTTCCCAGACGATGCGTTTCGTCATCCTGCCGCAGGCGTTTAAAAACGTTTTGCCGGCCTTGGCCAACGAATTCATCGTTTTGATCAAGGAAACGTCGATTTGCGGCTATATCGGGCTGACAGACCTGACGCGCGGCGGCGACATCATCCGCAGCATCACCTATGACGCGTTTATGCCGCTGGCGGCGGTGGCGGCGATCTACCTGACGCTGGTTCTGGCGTTGACGGCGGGCGTTTCCCGTTTGGAAAAGAGGTTGAAAAGAAATGAACGCTGAGAAAAAAACGCTGCTGGACGTGCGAAACGTCCGCAAAACCTACGGTTCCGACATCATTTTGGACAACGTGTCAACGACGGTCGAAACCGGCGACGTGATTGCGGTCATCGGCTCGTCGGGATGCGGCAAATCAACGTTTTTGCGAATGCTGAACGGATTGGAACGACCGACCGCCGGACGGATATTGTTTGAGGGAACGGACATCACCGCCAAAGGAACGGACATCAACCGCGTGCGCCGCAAAATCGGCATGGTGTTCCAGCAATTCAACCTGTTCGGCCACATGACCGTGCGCGAAAACATCACGCTCGCCCCCGTCAAATTGAAAATCATGACGCCAGCGCAGGCCGCGGAAAAGGCCGACGAACTGCTGGCCGCGGTCGGTTTGCCGGACAAAGCGAACCTGTACCCCGCCATGTTGTCGGGCGGCCAGCGTCAGCGCATCGCGATCGCGCGGGCTTTGGCGATGAATCCGGATATCATGCTGTTCGACGAACCGACATCCGCCCTTGATCCGGAAATGGTCGGCGAAGTGCTGGAGCTGGTTCGCCGTTTGGCGCGCAAAGGAATGACCATGATTTTGGTGACGCACGAAATGGGTTTTGCGCGCGAAGTCGCCAACCGCGTTATGTTTTTTGACAACAAAGGCATCGCCGAAGAAAACACGCCGCGGGAAATTTTCAACAACCCGCAAAGCCCGCGGCTGCGCGAATTTCTGTCCAAGGTATTGAAATAACGGAGTTTTAACTATGGATTTTAAATTCATTCCCGTTCACACGCGTCTGGTTCGCCCGCCGCGCGACGACATTTACGACATTCTGGACGCCCTGCCCGCCCTGCATGAAAAGGACATCGTGTTCATCACGTCGAAAATCCTCGGCATTCATCAAGGACGGTGCGTTCCCTGCGACGGGACGGACAAAACGGAATTGATCCGGCAAGAGGCCGACCGCTATCTGGCCTATACGCACAAAAGCGGTTTCAACGTCAATCTGACCGTCACGGACAACGTGCTGATCCCCGCCGCCGGCATTGACGCCAGCAACGCGGGCGGTTATTACGTCATGTGGCCGGAAAACGTTGACGCGCTATGCGCCGAAATACGGAAATTTTTATGCGAAAAGAACAACTTGACCGATTTGGGCGTCGTATCGACGGACAGCCACACGACGCCGCTGCGTTACGGCGTCACGGGCATATCGACGGGGTTGTCCGGCGTCGAACCGTTGAAAGACCTGCGCGGCCAAGCCGACCTGTTCGGCCGCCCGCTGGCGTTGACGCAGGTGGATCAAATCGACGCGTTGGCCGCGATGGCGGTTTTGCTGATGGGCGAATCCGACGAATGCACGCCGGTGGTGATCCTGCGCGGGTGGGACAAGATCGTGTTCAACGAAAACGCGTCCATGAAGGATTTTAAAATTGATCCCGAAGACGACCTTTACACGCCCCTTTTATCGGTGATGAAGCCATGCAGATAACCCTGTTCGCCGCAGTCAGCCAAAACGGGTTCATCGCGGACGAACGCGGCAACGGCGATTTTTCCAGCGCGGAGGACAAGGAACAGCTGCGGTCGTTTTTGCGCAGCGCGGCGTGCGATTGTTTCATTTGCGGGCGCAAAACGGCCGAAGAGTTCCAAAACCGCCTGACATCGAAACCGTTGCTGATCCTGACGCGGCATAAACGGGAAAACGCGGGCAACCGGATCTATTTTTCAACCCTGTCCGAATTGGACGGCATCCTGCGTGACAAAGGGCTAAGTTCCCCCACTTTGCTGGGCGGGGCGGAAACGTACACTTTCTTTTTGGAAAACGGGCGTGTTGACCGGATCGTTTTGACGACGGAAAACGTATCCTTTGCCAACGGAACAAAGCCCGATTTTTCCCGCCTGCGTTCGGATTTCGATTTAAAACGCGTCAGCCGCCTGTCCGACCGGACGACGGTTTCTTTTTACACCAAAAAACACTGATCCGGAAATCTTAACCGTTTTCGGATTTCGGGCAAAAGGAAACCCCCGTAAAAACGGGGGTTTCTGTCGGATCGAACCGTTTGATTAACGGTATTCCCACGTAACGGCGCCGCTCTGGTTGACACCGCAACCGGTCGTCGCGACGGCGATCGTGACAGGCAAGTCGCAGTTCGCGCCGGAAACAGTCAACCCAGAAGCGTGCGGCCAGTCGCAAACTTGCTTCGTGTCGCCGCCTTCCATCGTGATGGACAGCAAACCGGAGGACTGGTCGGCACCCCAGTCGGCCGTCGCCATTTTAACGCAGGCTTCACCGGTCAGAGAACCGTATTTAACCGTGAACGAACGGTTGGAACCGGCCGCCGAGCCGACGCCGAATTCGATCGTGCCGCCGAACGGGTTCAAACCTGTCGAGCCGTTGATGGATTCTTCGGTCAGAATCCCCATCGCCTGCGCTTGTGGCGCCGTCAGGGACGTGTAGGTACGCTGGGAAGCGTACAGCGTGCGGATGTTGGTGATGATGGTCTGAACTTGATCCATCGCCTTTGTCACTTTGAATTTGGACATAGCCTGAGAGTAACCCGCGATACCGCCGACGGACAGAACGCCGACGATCGCCAGAACGCCCAGCATTTCGACCATTGAACGGCCGGATTCTTGTGTATGAATGCGTTTCATGACATTTCTCCTTGTTTTGCACTTTATGATTTCATCTTACGCCCGCGAAAAGCGGGAAACAATTCGGAGAAAACGCATAGCCGCTATGACGAAAGTCATACATCCGTATCTTTTTTTGCATAAAAAAAGCCCGCGAAAGGGGCTGGGCGCGCCGGACGCATTGATCCGGCGGCGGGAAAACGGGAACCGCGGTTATTTTTGAATGCTTAAAACGCCGTCGCGAATCACCAAAACCGATTCGTTTTCAATGTCCAACAGGCTGAACCCGACGACCTCGATCGTGCAGAACGCGCACAAATCCTTGATCGTTCCGTTGGAATCGATCACGACCTGAAACGAATCGCCGCCGCGTTTCACGATCAATGAATGCGGTTTGTTGTCGGCGTTTTTCACCGTCGCCGCGCGAACGGCCGAAGGAAACAGGATCGACAGGCCTAAAAAGAACAAAGCGCACGCAAAAAACTTTTTCATTTTTCCCTCCATTGGGTTATTGATCGAATAATGCATCAGAATCAAACACTTTGAAAGGATTTTTTAATGACACAAGCCACCGATTTTCGCAAACGGTTCTACCCCGACGTTTCCGCCCGCGAATGGAACGATTGGCGTTGGCAGCTGAAAAACCGGCTGACAACCGCCGAACAAATCGGGCGGCTGTTTGATTTGACCGAACCGGAACGGGCGGCGTTGTCGATGCCGAACGCTTTTCCAACGGCGGTCACGCCCTATTACGCGTCGCTGCTGGCGAATTCGCCGCTGCGCAAAACGATGCTGCCCTCGCCCGCCGAAAAAACGGTCGGCGCGGGAGAAACCCCCGACCCGCTGGGCGAAGAACCGTGCATGGTCGCGGACGGGCTGGTTCACCGCTATCCCGACCGCGTGCTGTTTTTGACGACGCATTACTGTTCGGCGTATTGCCGGTACTGCACGCGTTCGCGTTTGGTCGGGCGGCACGCGTCGCGCGCCGAACCAATGAAAGACCGCTGGGAAAAGGCGTTCGCCTATATCGCCGCGCATCCGGAAATCCGCGACGTTCTGGTGTCGGGCGGCGATCCGCTGACCATGGCGGACGAAACGCTGGACTACCTGTTGGGGCGGTTGCGGGCGATCAAGCACGTCGAAATGATCCGGATCGGGTCGAAAGTCCCCACCGTGTTGCCGATGCGGATCACGCCGGCGTTGATGAAAACCGTCCGCAAATACCACCCCGTGTATTTCAGCCTGCATTTCACCCACCCCGACGAAATGACGCCGGAAACGGCCAAGGCGTGCGAACGCATCGCTGACGCCGGCATTTTGTCCGGATCGCAGACCGTTTTACTCAAAGGCGTCAACGACGATGCCGAAACGTTGAAAAAGCTGATGCACGAACTGTTGAAACACCGCGTCCGCCCGTACTACCTGTTCCAATGCGACCCGATTGAGGGGTCGATGCATTTCCGCGTTCCGGTGGCCAAAGGCATCGAGCTGATCAACGCCCTGCGCGGCCACACGTCCGGATACGCCGTGCCGACCTACGCGATCGACATCCCCGGCGGCGGCGGCAAGATCATCGTCGCCGACCAACGGTGCGTCGGCCGCGACGGCGATTTCCTGCTGTTGAAAAACTTTGAAAACGACATCTACCGCTATCCCGATCCCGTCGAATGACCGGACGGTCATAACCTGAAAGCCGTCTTTACCTTTTCGCGCGTTCCTTTCACACTTGTTTTCAACAAAGGGAGGAAACGCGATGAAAAAAATTTCGGATAAAATGACGGACGGATTGAACAAACAGATCACGGCGGAATTTGAATCGGCGTACCTGTATCTGGCCATGGCCGGCTATCTGCAGGCGCAGGGATTTTCCGGCATGGCGCGCTGGTTTCGCGTTCAGGCGGACGAAGAAAAGCGGCACGCGCTGAAAATCAACGATTTCATGCTGGAACGCGATTTGACGCCCGATCTGGGCGACATCCGCCAGCCCAGAACGGATTGGAAAGACATCGCCGGTGTTTTCGACGACGCCTATCGTCACGAATGCCGCATCAGCCACATGATTTACGATCTGGTCGCGCAAGGAATGGAGGACGGGGATTTCGCCGGCCTGTCTTTCTTGCAATGGTTCGTTGACGAACAGGTGGAAGAGGAATCGAAAGCTTTGGGCTGGCTGGAAAAAATCCGTTTCACCGCCGGAATGCCCGCCGGATTGATGCTGTTGGATTCGCAAATGGGGCAAAGGGCTGACTGACACGCTTTTTTTTGCGTTCCCGATTGAATTTTTTATAGGCGTTTTTTGTAAAAAAATGTATCATCCGCCCGTATTTCATCTGACATACGGGGGCGATTATGAACAATCGGACAAACAACGCTTTTCAATCAAACAAAGCGGGCGAACCGCGGGCTTTCGGGTTGTACGATCCGCAAAACGACCGCGACAGCTGCGGCATCGGGTTTATCGTCAATCTGGACGCGCAACCGGCGCATTCGCTGGTGGAAAAGGGTGTTAAAATCCTCGCCAGTCTGGAACACCGCTGCGCGATCGGCGCGGACGGCAAAACCAGCGACGGCGCGGGATTGATGCTGCAGCTGCCCGACGGATTTTTCCGCAAAACCGTTCCGTTCGATCTGCCGCCCTTTGGCGAATACGCCGTCGGCCAGCTGTTTCTGCCGACCGATCCGCGGGACGCCGAAACCTGCCTGCGTCTGTTCCGCGAAACGGCGGAACGCGAGGGATGCCGTTTTCTGGGCGACCGCGACGTTCCCGTTGACGAAAGTTGCATGGGACGGCTGGCGGCGCAATCCGCCCCCGCGTTCAAACAGGTGTTCGTCGCGTCGTCTTTCGCCAGCGAATCCGATTTCGTCCGCCGCCTGTACGTCATCCGGCGCGAAGTCGAAAAGGCCGTCGAAGCGATCGAAAACCGCGATATGTCACAATTCTACGTCTGCAGCCTATCGCCCCGCACGATCGTATATAAGGGATTGGTCGCCGGATCGCAGCTGTCGGCCTTTTACCGCGATTTGCAGGACGCGGATTTCGCGGTCGCCTTTTGCATCGCGCATTCGCGGTACAGCACGAACACCCTGCCGACGTGGCGCATGGCGCAGCCGTTCCGCTATGTCGCGCACAACGGCGAAATCAACACCCTGCGCGGCAACGTCAACCACATCCGCGCGATGGAACCCGCTTTCGCCAGCGACGCGTTCGGCGCGGATATTGAAAAGCTGAAACCCGTCGTCGATGAAACGGGGTCGGACACGATGATTTTCGACAACGTTTTGGAACTGCTGGTTTCCGCGGGGCGTTCCGTCCCCCACGCGATGATGATGATGGTGCCCGAAGCGTTCGGCGACAAATTCGTGATGAGCGAGGACAAACGCGCGTTTTACGAATACCACGCCGCGCTGATGGAACCGTGGGACGGCCCCGCCGCGATGGTGTTCACGGACGGCAAAACGTACATCGGCGGCCTGCTGGACAGGAACGGCCTGCGCCCCTGCCGCTACACGATCACAAAGGACGGATGCGTGATCATGGCGTCCGAAACGGGCGTGATCGACGTCGCCCCCGAAAACGTCCGCCAGCAGGGCAAACTGACCCCCGGAAAGATGTTTCTGGTCGATTTGCGCCAGCACCGCGTCGTTTCCGACAGCGAAATCAAAGGCAAAATCTCGCGCCAAAGCCCGTACCGCCATTGGGTGCGCGACAACCGGATGCAACTGCACAACCTGTACGCGCCGCAAAGCGAAAACGCGATCGACGCCGCACAGCTGCTGAAAACGCAAAACGAGTTCGGCTATACGGACGAGGAATTGAAGCTGATCGTCAACCCGATGGCGTCCAACGCGCAGGAACCCGTCGGGTCAATGGGGTTCGACGCGCCGCTGGCCGTGTTGTCGCACCGTTCGCAGCTGCTGTTCAACTATTTCAAACAGCAGTTCGCGCAGGTCACGAACCCGCCGATCGACCCGCTGCGCGAAGAGCTGGTCATGTCGCTGATGAGTTTTCTGGGACGCGAACACAACCTGTTGACGGAAACGGCGGGGCATTTCAGACGGCTGAAGCTCAGTTCGCCTTTGCTGGACGCCGATTCGCTGGCACATTTGGAACATATCGCCAACGACGACGTGAAATCCGTCCGCCTGTCCGCCGTTTTCGATGTCAAACAGGGCGGAAAAGGATTGAAAGACGCTTTGAACCGGTTGGTCGCCGATGCCGAAAAAGCGATCGCGAACGGGGCGGACATCCTGATCCTCAGCGATTTGGGATTTGACGCGGAACACGCGCCTATTCCGTCGTTGCTGGCGGTGTCGGGACTGCATCACGCCTTGATCCGAAAAGGGTTGCGGCACAAAGCGGGCATCGTCATCGAAACGGGTGAAGCGCGCGAAGTCATCCATTTCGCCCAGCTGATCGCTTTCGGCGCGAACGCGGTCTGCCCCGTCACGGCGTTGCAAACCGTGCGCATCATGGCGGAAACGGCGGCGTTGGAAAAGAACAAGTCGCCCGAAGAGGCCGTCGGCGCCTATATGACCGCGCTGAAAAAAGGGTTGCTGAAATGTTTCAGCCGCGTCGGCATTTCGACCGTGCGCAGTTTCTGGGGTTCCCAAGTGTTCGAGGCCGTCGGTCTGGGCAAAGAGCTGATCGACGAATACTTCACCGGCACGGCGTCGGGCATCGGCGGCATCGGATTGGACGACATCGCCGCCGAATCCGCCGCGCGTCACGCCCGCGCCTTTGAAATCCCCGAAGAACCGCTGGATGTCGGCGGTTTCTACCGGTTGCAGCGCGGGGGCGAGGAACACCTGTGGACGCCGCAGGCCGCGATGAAACTGCGCAAGGCGGTGCGCGAAAACAGCTACGCGCTGTACAAGGAATACAGTTCGATGATCGACGACCGCGAACCGCTGACCCTGCGCCACCTGTTGCGGTTCAAGGAAACCGCGCCCGTTGACATCAGTGAAGTCGAACCGGTCGAAAACATTATGAAACGCTTTGTTTCCGCCGCGATGTCGATGGGGTCGATCAACCGCGAAACGCACGAAACGATCGCGATCGCCATGAACCGCATCGGCGGGCGCAGCAACTCCGGCGAAGGGGGCGAGGATCCCTACCGGTTCCACGAACGCCCGAACGGGGACAACCTGTGTTCCAAAATCAAACAGATCGCGTCGGGGCGGTTCGGCGTGACGACGGAATACCTTGTCAACGCCGAGGAATTGCAGATCAAGCTGGCGCAGGGCGCGAAACCCGGCGAAGGCGGCCAGCTGCCCGCGCACAAAGTGACCGAGGAAATCGCCCGCATCCGCCACACGGTCAGCGGCGTTTCCCTGATTTCGCCGCCGCCGCACCATGACATTTATTCGATCGAGGATTTGGCGCAGCTGATTTTCGATTTGAAGACCGTCAATCCGGCCGCCAAAGTGTCGTGCAAGCTGGTCGCCAAGGCCGGCGTCGGCACGATCGCCGCGGGCGTCGCCAAAGCCAAAGCCGACATCGCGATCATCGCGGGATACGACGGCGGAACGGGCGCGTCGCCGATGACGGCGATCCGTCACGCGGGGTTGCCGTGGGAATTGGGGCTGGCGGAAACGCAGCAGGCTTTGATCGCCAACGGGTTGCGCGACCGCATCCGCATCCAAACGGACGGCCAGCTGAAAACGGGACGCGATCTGGCGGTCGCCGCTTTGCTGGGCGCGGAGGAATACGGGTTCGGCACGGCGTTGCTGATCGCGCTGGGGTGCTGTATGGACAGGCGGTGCCATTTGGACACCTGCCCGATGGGGCTGGCGACGCAAAATCCCGAACTGCGCGCCCGTTTCGAAGGCAAGCCCGAACACATCATCGCGTTTTTGCGCTTTATCGCGCAGGAAATGCGGGAATATATGGCGAAGCTGGGCTTCAAAACCGTTGACGACATGGTCGGTCACGCCGAACTGCTGGAAATGAATCCGGCCTATGATACAGGCAAGATCGCGGGAATCGACTTTTCCAAACTGCTGGCCGTGCCGCCCGCGGGCGTCGTCCGCCATTGCGTGAAACCGCAGGAAAAGGAAAAGGAACACTTTGACGAATCCCTGATCCCGATGATTGAAACGACGTTGAAAACGGGGCTGAAAACGACGTTCGCCCTGCCCGTGCGCAACATCAACCGCGCGGTCGGCACGCGTCTGTCGGGCGAAATCGTCAAGCGTTTCGGCGCGAAAGGCCTGCCCGACGAATCCATCACGCTGGATCTGACGGGATCGGCGGGGCAAAGTCTGGGCGCGTTTCTGGCGCACGGCGTGACGGTGCGCGTCAACGGCGACGCGAACGATTACGTCGGCAAAGGATTGTCCGGCGGCCGCATCATCGTGCGGTGTCCGCAAAACGCGGGGTTCAGCGCGCGTGAAAACGTCATCATCGGCAACGTCGCCCTGTACGGCGCGACCGGCGGCGAAGCGTATTTCGGCGGCATGGCGGGCGAACGGTTCGCCGTGCGCAACAGCGGCGCGACCGCCGTCGTCGAAGGCGTCGGCGACCATTGCTGCGAATACATGACGGGCGGAACGGTCGTCATTCTGGGATCGACGGGGTACAACTTCGCCGCGGGGATGAGCGGCGGCATCGCCTATGTCTATGACGAAACGGAGATTTTCCAGACGCGGTGCAATCTGGACAGCGTCGATTTGGAAAACGTGTGGACGAAGGACGACAAGGAAGCCTTGCGCGTTTTGCTGGAAAAGCATTATCAATACACGGGATCGGAACGCGCCAAGGAAATCTTGGATAACCGCGAAAACCGTTTTCCGCTGTTCGTCAAGGTCGTGCCGATCGAATACCGCAAGGTTTTGGATCGTATGAAACGGTCGGAGGGGCGCAACGCCGAAGCGATTTCCGCCACCGAAGAGGTTTATGTTTAAGGAGTGAACGATATGGATTTGTTTGAAGCCGGAATGTTGATTTGCTTTGGCGCCAGCTGGCCGGCCGCGGTGATGAAAACGTACCGCACGAAAAACGTCGGCGGCAAAAGCCTGCTGTTTCTGGTGTTGATTTTGGTCGGCTATATCTGCGGCATGATCAACAAAATCACGAATTTCGGATACAACTATGTGTTCTGGCTGTATGTGCTGAACTTCGCGTTGGTGTTCTGCGATTTCGTTTTGTACCTGCGTTACAAGGACGGCAAAGCCGCGCAGGCGATGAAAGAACGCCAAATGAAACAGGCGGCCTGACCCCGTCCGTTTTACGCGCGGATATGAAAAACGCCCCGTTTGCCGCGGGGCGTTTTCCGTTTGCTATTATTTCTTTTCGTTTTCGGCGCGTTTTTTCAGGAATTTTTCCAGCCAGTGAATGTTGTAATTCCCGTCGATGAAATCCGGCGTCGAAATGATTTCGTCGTGCAACGGCAACGTCGTTTTCACCCCGTCAATGACGAATTCGTCAATCGCGCGGTGCAAACGCATCAAACAACCGTTTCTGGTTTTGCCGAAAACGATCAGCTTTGCGATCATGCTGTCGTAATACGGCGGAACGGTGTATCCCGTGTACATTCCGGAATCGACACGCGTCCACAACCCGCCGGGGGCGTGCCATTGCGTGATTTTTCCGGGACACGGAACGAACGTGAACGGGTCTTCGGCGTTGATGCGGCATTCCATCGCGTGACCGTCGAAATGAACGTCCTCTTGCGTATAGTTCAAATGCGCCCCCGCGGCGACGCGGATCTGTTCACGCACCAAATCAATGCCCGTCACCATTTCCGTGATCGGGTGTTCGACCTGCAGACGCGTGTTCATTTCAATGAAATAGAACTGGCCGTTTTCGTACAAAAATTCGATCGTGCCGACATTGCTGTATCCCAGCTTTTTCATCGCGTCGGTAACGATTTTGCCGATTTTCTTGCGCTGTTCGTCATTCAAAGCGGGGCAAGGCGTTTCTTCCAGCACTTTCTGGTTTTTACGCTGCATGGAACAATCGCGTTCGCCCAAATGGACGACGTTGCCGTATTTGTCGGCCAGAATCTGCATTTCCACATGGCGCGGATTTTCCAGATACTTTTCGATATAGACTTCGTCGCTGGTGAACGACGCCTTGGCTTCGGCGCGCGCCTGCGTATATGCTTCGGGCAGATCTTCGGGACCGCGGGCGATGCGCATCCCCTTGCCGCCGCCGCCGGCCGTCGCCTTGATCAAAACGGGATACCCCATTTTGGCGGAAACCTCCAAAGCTTCCTCGACCGTTCCGACGGCGCCGTCCGAACCGGGGACGACGGGCAGACCGGAATCGATCGCGGCGCGCTTGGCCGTGATCTTGTCGCCCATTTTGCGGATCATTTCGGGCGTGGGGCCGATCCACGTCAACCCGTGTTCCTCGACCATTTCGGCGAAATCGGCGTTTTCGGACAAAAAGCCGTATCCGGGGTGGATGGCGTCCGCGCCGGAAATCAAAGCCGCCGTGATGATCGCGGCTTTGTTCAAATAGGAATCCTTGCCTGCGGCGGGACCGATGCAAATGGCTTCGTCCGCCATACGGACGTGCATGGCGTCGGCGTCGGCGGTCGAATGGACGGCCACCGTTTTGATGCCCATTTCCCGACAGGCTCTGTGAATGCGCAGAGCGATTTCTCCGCGGTTTGCGATTAAGACTTTTTCAAACATGGTTATTCCAAAATCAACAAAGGCTGATCGTATTCGACCGGATCGTGATCACCGACCAGAATCTGCAAAACCTTGCCGGCTCTGGGGGCTTTGACCGGATTGAACGTTTTCATCGCTTCGACCAAAAACAGGGTCTGGTCGGCGGAAACGGTGTCGCCGACGGAAACGTACGAAGCGGCGCCGGGTTCGGGCGCGGTGTAAACGACGCCGACCATCGGGGATTTGACCGCTTCGCCTTTGACTTCGGCGTCGGCCTTGGCGGCGGGCGCCGCGGGGGCGGCCGGCTGGGCGGCGACGGGCGCGGGCTGGGCGGCGGCGACGGGCGCGGTCACGGCGAAACCGCCGGACGGAACGCGGGTGACGCGCAAACGCAACCCTTCCGTATCGTATTCGATTTCGGCCAGCTCGTGTTCATTGATCAGCTTTGCCAAGTCTTCGACCAAAGAAGTGTCATATGTGGATTTCGACATAGATGTTCATTCCCTATCAATTAAAGAGGCCGCAGCCTCCACAGCCAAAAGGTATCCCTGTTTCCCCAACCCGCAGATCACGCCGTCGGCCGCTTTGGAAACATAGGAAAGGCGGCGGAATTCGTCCCGCCGGTGAATGTTGGACAAGTGAACCTCGATCACCGTGCCGTCGTATGCCAGCAACGCGTCCATAATCGCGACGGACGTATGGGAATACGCGGCGGGATTGATGACGATCGCGTCGAATTTGCCGCGCGCCCGTTGGATGGCGGTGACGATTTCACCTTCGCCGTTGGATTGGAAACATTCGATTTCCACCCCCAAACCGGCGGCTTTGTTCCGGCAGGCGTTTTCAATGTCGGCCAGCGTTTCACGGCCGTAGATTTCCGGCTGTCTGGTACCCAACATATTCAAATTAGGGCCGTTTATGATCAAAATCCGGCGCATTTCACCCTTCCGTACAAAAATATCTTTCTGCTTTATATCATCAAACGTTTGCGAATGCATTATAAATTGTCGCCCCGAAAACAAAATCAGTCGATTGAACTATATATTTTTGGCACGTTTTTTGCTTTTATTAAATCGGTTTACTGTTTTTAAAAGGAGCAACGCGATGGCATTAGGCACTTTCGTCACCAGCACGATGGGCATTCATTCCCAAGCCCACGCTTTGGAACAGATCAGCGCGAACATCGCCAACGTCAACACCGTCGGTTATAAAAAGGTGGAAACGCGTTTTGAAACGCAAATGACAAAGTTTAACGAAATCGGCACGGACAGCCATTCGTTTTCGGCCGGAACGGTTGACCGGCGCATGGTTGACATCGCGGGCATCCTCAGTTCAACGGGCAGTATGTACGATCTGGGGATCAGCGGCAAAGGATTCTTTGTCGTCGAAGGGCAGAACGAAACGCTGTATTCCCGCGCCGGCGATTTTCAAGCCACGGCCGTCCCCCCGTCGGGGTACAAAGCGCAAACCGTCACCTATTACAAACCGACGGACGGCGGCGTGATCACGCAATCATCACCCGCGACGTATTTCACAAACGCGTCGGGATATTATGTGATGGGTTGGAATTACAACAACGACGCCGAGGCATTTTCTTCCGCGTTTGAACCGGTAATTATTTCCCCCATGGAATACTACCCCGGACACCAAACGACGGAAATGTCGTTCAAAGGCAACATCGACGCGTCGGCGACCGAAACGCAGTTGCTGAAATTCCCCGTCTATGACAGCCAGTACAACCAGCACAGCATGATGATGCGTTGGGAACCGCAGGACGACGCGAACACATGGCTGGTCACGATTGATGTCGAAGGGGCGGCCATCGGTTCCGAACCGATCAAGGTCACGTTTGATGAAAATGCGAAACTGACATCGCCCGTTCCGTCAACAACGTTGCAACTTGCGTGGAAAAACGGCGGCAGCAGCACGATTTCGCTGGATCTGCAACATTTCACGCAATACGCCAACACGCTGAACGGCGAAGTTTTGTCGCAGGACGGCAAAGGATTCGGCACGCTGGTCGGCACGTCATGGGACGAAAACGGCGTGCTGAACGCGACCTACAGCAATTCGACCAGCATCCCCGTGTGCAAAGTCGCCATCGCGCAGGTGCAGGTTCCGAATATGATGGAAGCCGTATCCGGCAATATGTTCGCCTATACCGAAAACGCGGGTAATTTGGAAATCGTCGATTTGCAAAACACGTTGACCGAAACGACGGTTCAGGGCGGAAAAATCGAATCGTCCAACGTTTCGCTGGAAGAGGAATTCACCAACATGATCGTCACCCAGCGCGCCTATTCCAGCAACGTGCAAACATTCACGGCCGCCAACGAAATGACGCAAGAGGCGATCGACATCCTCGGTTGAACAGGATAAAAAAAACGCAAAACGAAACAGCCGATTGAGATTTCAACCGGCTGCTTTTTATTTCACGACCGCTTTACACGGGGATGCAGCAACATCCGTCCGCCGATTTTTTCGTGCCGTCCGGACACGATGTCACCGTCGGCGTTTTCGTCGTTGTGGTCGGTATCGTTATCGAATCATCCTCTTTGCACGCTCCGTTGCTCAGAATATAACCGGAAGCGCATGCCGTGCAGGCGCAGGACGAATCCATTTTGGAACAATGCGCCACCTTACTTAAAACACACGACTGCACCAAATCGGCATCCAAGCCAGTGTTTCCAATAAGCGAATCGTCCACCGACGGATTCATGCTCAGCGCATCGCCGGCGCAATCTTCGGAAACGCAACGTCCCCTGTCGTCCCTGTACACGCACGTGTTACATTCGGCACAAGCGAATTGACCGACCAGCATGGCGGCGGCGAAAGCGATAAAAGCCAAAGAATTCTTTTTCATTATTCAGTCCCTCCTTTGATTGGGAAACACCCTTTACCTTAAATTGTCCGACAAAACGTCCGTTTTCGCAACAAAAAATATCGCCCGCGATTAAAAAAGGAGGGAAAAGCCCCTCCTTTTTCGATTTATTCCGCCCGTCCGGTAATCGTAAATATGTGCAACAGGTTCGTGTTCCCCGTCACATTGAACGGCAAACCGGCCGTGACGATCACCTTTTCCCCGACCTTGGCGTCCAGTTTGTCGCGGCAATATTGCGCCGCCCTGGCCGCGACATCGACCAACAGATCCTGCGGTTCGCAAACGACGCTTTCCACGCCCCAAAACAGACTCATCTTTCTGGCGACGGATTCGGACGGCGTCATGCACATCACGGGGATGTACGGCCGTTCGCGCGACACGCGCCCCGCCGTCGCCCCGCTGATCGTATAGGAAACGATCGCCGCCGCGTCCGGCAATGTTTCGGCCGTCACGCGCGCGGACGCCGTGATCGCGCTTTCCGGCGTGTGTTCCGGTTCCAAACGCGCCGCGTCCAGATACCGGCGGTACAAATCGTGCGATTCCGTTTCCATGATGATTTTATTCATCAATGTCACCGCTTCGACCGGATACGATCCCGCCGCCGTTTCCGCCGACAGCATCACCGCGTCGGCCGCATCGAACACGGCCGTGGCGACATCGGACGCTTCGGCGCGGGTCGGCGTCGGATTCGACACCATGGATTCCAGCATTTGCGTTGCGACGATGACGGGTTTTCCGCCTTTGCGGCACGCGCGGATGATTTTCTTTTGCAGCACGGGAACCTTTTCGGGCGGGACTTCGACGCCCAAATCGCCGCGCGCCACCATGACGCCGTCGGACAGCCGGATGATTTCATCCAGATGTTCCAGCGCGGCCGGTTTTTCAATTTTGGAAACGATCCACGCCCGACCGTCAATCAACGAACGCGCCAACAGCAAATCCTCCGGCCGCTGGACGAACGACAGGCCGATCATGTCCGCTCCCATGTCCAAAGCCGCCTGCAAATCCATTTTGTCCTTTTCGGTCAACGCGTCGATCGGCAACGGAACGCCGGGAACGTTGACGCCTTTTTTATTGGACAGGCGGCCGCCGGTCACGACGGTTGTTTCGGCGTAATCCTTGCCGAACGCGTCCACGCGCAAACGCACCAGCCCGTCGTTCAGCAGCAGATCCATCCCCTTGGTCATCGCCTGAAAAATTTCCGGATGCGGCAGGCAGACGCGGGTTTTATCGCCGGCTTCGGGCGACATGTCCAAACGGAATTTGTCCCCGATGTGCAATTCGATCACGCCGTCCTTGAACGTCCCGATGCGCAGCTTCGGCCCCTGCATATCGCACAGGATCGCCAGCGGGCGGCCGATTTCGCGTTCCGCCGCGCGGATGTATCCGACGTTTTTGCGGTGGTCTTCGTGGCTGCCGTGGGAAAAATTCAGGCGGAAAACGTTGACGCCCGCCGCGGCCAGAGCCTTGATCGTTTCCGGCGTGTTGGACGCGGGGCCAAGCGTTGAAACGATTTTTGTAAAATGGGAACGTTTCATAATTCAAAATCCTCTGTTTTGCAAAAAGTTTACAGGTCGGACACCGTCAGGGTCATCGTTTCGTTCAGGCTTTCCTGCGGATCCAGTGTCTTGATCCCCGTTCCGGCAACGCCGCGCGACGCCAGATTGAACGCGTCCGTCGCGTTTGTCACCGGTTCGACGCAAAAGAAATTCTGCCCCGCCGGCGACCAAACCACGACATGGCCGAAATCGCTGTACGCCGTCATATTGATTTTACGCCCGCGCGACGGCCACGCGATTTCCGCTTTGCCGTCGAAACCGCCAAAGCAGGTGTCCAGCTCCAGCTCCGAAATTTTCAGCCCCTTGTCAAACTGCCATTCGGGGGGCGTTTTGATCGGGCGTTCGCGGGGCGGCGCGCTTTCATGCGCCCAAACGTTTTTCGTTTTAAACGTCACGATCGTGTCGTCGTCTTTCGGGAAAAACGGATGCCACCCCAGCCCGCACGGCATGGGGATTCCGCCCTTGTTCGTCAGGGTCAGGGAAATCGTCAGCGTCCCGTCCGCGCCGACGGCGAATTTCTGTTCCGCGCGATAGGCGAACGGAAAACCGTCCCGCCCGTTGTGTTCAAAGGCCAACGTCGCCGAATCGGCGGTTTGGTCAACCACCGCCCATTCCCGTTGCCACCCTTCGCCGTGCAGGGGATCGGCCACGACCGGATGATTTTTCGGCACGGTTCTGCGAATGCCCCAATAAATGAAATATCCGCCCCGAATCCGGTTGGAATACGGCACCAAAGGGAACACGGCCGTTTCGTCGGCCGCCCTGCGCGCCACGGCGTCGGGCGCGGCGGGACGCAGCAAATCGTCGCCCCCCTTGCGCCAATACAGCACAGTCCCGCCCGCGGCGGGGCTGACGGCGGCGGTGTATCCGCCGTTGGAAAGAACGATCTGTTCCGCAGTTGTCATATTCCACATCCCATGGTTTGTTTTTCTTTTGCTTTTACCCCGTAACGCCGCCGCCTGCAAGCAAAAATCCGGCTATTGCCGCACCGCTTGCAAAAACGACGCCATGTCCGTAAAACTTTTGCCGCCGGTTGACGCCGCGGCGAACGACACCTTGCCCCCGACGATGGCGACCTGATCCAGCCGCGCGTTTTCCGCCGCGTATTTTTCCGCGGGGTTCGTCGCGGTCAGCCACGCGTTTTGAACGGCGGCGGACGCGAAAGTGATTTTAAACGGTTCCTTGTCGTTCGGGTCTTTGACCACGATCGCCGTTTCCGTTTTTTCCAATTCGACGCGCGCGGCCGTCCCTTTGATCGACCGGCTTTCCGCCCCGCCTTTTTTCACGGTAACGTCCAGCGTCACGTCCGTCAAAACGGTTTGCGACAGCATCAGCTTGTTTTTCTGGACAAAGGTCAGAAATTCACGAAACCCGACATCCATTTTTTGCGCCGCGACCGTTCCCTGCACGCTGTTCGCTTTCAGCACGACGGCAAAGTTGGTGAACACCAGCCGGCCGCCCTGCTCCACTTCCATAAAATCATAGGAAACATCCGCTTTTTTAAACAGCTTGAAAAACTGCGTCAACGTGAAATCCAACACGGAATCCAACACGTTTTCCTTTGTTCTGGACGAATGCGGCAACCGCACCTGCACCGGCGAATCCGGCGCGGGGTCGTCCGGCGATTGCGCCAACGCGCCCGCCGTCGTGATCGGCAGCAATCCGGCCGCCAGCAATGCCGTTTTGAAAAACCTGTTCATACGCTTTGACCTTTTCGGGGTAATCTTTTAAACTTTGCAAAATCATAGCATTGTTTTTCACCGAAAGAAACTTTTTAAAAAACGGAACCGTTCAAGAATGGATTTTCAATCGCCCCTATATACCGCCTTTCTGATCCGGCGCCGCGCCAAAGTTCTGGCCGACGTGCAGTTTGAAACGGGGGAATGCGCCGTCGTCCTTTGCCCCAACACGACGCGCATGACGGGGCTGGCGCGGTCGGGGACGGAGATTCGCCTGTCCTACCGCCCGAAACCCGGCCGCCGTTTATGCTATGTCTGGGAAACCGCCGTCGTCAACGGCGCCATGGTCGGCGTCAACTTAAACCGCCAGAGGGATTTGGTCGCCGAAGCAGTCGAAAACGGCGTTCTGCACGAACTGGGCGGCTACGCGGAAATCCGCCCCGCGGCGTCGCGCTACCTCGACCTGACCTTGATTCCCGCCGAAAACAGCGGCTTTCCCGAATGTCAGGTCGCCATCGCCCCTTTGTATGTGAAAAACGGTGCCGATCTGGTGTTCCCCGACGGCATCGACGTGGCGAACCACCACGTCCTGCGCCAAATGGAACGGGCGTTGAATGCCGGACAGCGCGCCGTTTTATTGCTGCTGGCGCAAAGAATCGACGGCATCGGCGTGCGCGCGGGATGGACGCGCGACGCGCAATATATGACCGCCCTGCGTGATTTATGCGATAAGGGCTTGGAAATTATCTGTTGCGGTTGTAGTGTATCCGATCAGGGAATCTGGTTGACGGCGCGTCTGCCGTTTATGTTTTAAAAGAGTTACTGCCATGTCAAAAGAAGAAATCATCATTCACTCTCCCGCCGATTACGAAGGTATGCGCCGCGCGGGCAAGCTGGCCGCCGAAACGCTGGATATGATCACGCCGTATGTCCGACCGGGGATCACCACAGGCGAATTGGACAAACTGTGCGACGATTTCATCAATCAAAACGGCGGCGTTTCGGCCTGTCTGGGATACCGCGGCTATCCGAAATCGGTCTGCATCTCTTTGAACCACGTCATCTGCCACGGCATCCCCGGCGACCGCAAGCTGGTCAACGGCGACATTTTGAACATCGATGTGACGGTCATCGTGGACGGGTGGTACGGCGACACCAGCCGGATGTACACGGTCGGCAAAATCCCCGTCAAAGCCAAACGCCTGATCGACATCACGTTTGAAACGATGTGGCGCGGCATTGAACAGGTGCGCCCCGGCGCGACGCTGGGCGATGTCGGCCACGCGATGCAGGCGTACGCCGAATCGCAAAGATGCTCGGTCGTCAAGGATTTCTGCGGCCACGGGTTGGGACGCGTTTTCCACACCGCCCCGAACGTTTTGAACTTCGGCCGCCCCAAAGAAGGCCTTGTATTGCAGGAAGGAATGTTTTTCACGATCGAACCGATGGTCAATCTGGGCGGCGACGATCTGAAGATTCTGTCCGACGGCTGGACGGCGGTGACGCGCGATATGTCGCTGTCGGCGCAATTCGAACATTCTCTGGCGGTCACGGCCACCGGATACGAAATCTTCACCCTGTCGCCGAAAGGGCTGAACCAGCCGCCGTACGCGGAAAAATAACATGACCAAGGATTCCGACGACACTTTGCTGTTGGACATGATCGTCGAACGGCAAACCGGCAAGGAAGAGCCGCACTATTCCGGCCACCGCGACCGTTTGCGCCGCAAAGTGTTGACATTCGGCGCCGAAACGCTGCCGGATTACGAATTGCTGGAGTTTCTGCTGACTTTCGCCATTCCGCGGCGGGATGTCAAACCGTTGGCGAAAGAAATGATCGCCGCTTTCGATTCTTTCGCCGGCGTGATGAACGCGTCGCCCGAAGAG